>Ga0224496_10000043_pt1 | contig 93809 bp, 80 predicted proteins | sample SF_Jul11_sed_USG_2_FD_168127 | JGI IMG/M metagenome (GOLD analysis project Ga0224496, IMG submission 168127) | Sediment microbial communities from San Francisco Bay, California, United States - SF_Jul11_sed_USGS_8_1 | ecosystem: Environmental > Aquatic > Marine > Sediment | place: USA...
ATCGTTATCAAGGATGGACAGATTGCGGAAGAAGGCAGCCACGACACCCTGCTGTCAAAGAATGGGGTTTACACCATGCTTCATCAGATGCAGTATACCTCCTAATTTCTTCAAATCAGTGTTTTCCTCGTCTATTAAAGCTGGTAAAATATATAATTGAGTGGACAGCACATACCCTGACCATAATTCCAGACCTTGTATTTCCAGCAGGACTCATTATACATGAAAGTTATTCTTGTTAATTTTGCCACTCCCAATTTCAAAAAATCCCAAAAATCACTCAACAAATCCGCGCTTAAATTCGGGGCTGACAAATGTATCTCCTACAATAAATCAATTCTGAAAAAAACTGATTTTTATCAAAAAAACAGGATGATATTCGACCAAGAACGCGGGGCAGGCTACTGGTTATGGAAACCTTACATCATATACCAAACCCTCATTGATGCGGAGGATGGTGATATAATCATATACAGTGACAGCGGTGCGGAAATTATCTCCCCGCTATCCCCTCTGCTCGACCTTTGTAAAAGAAAAAACGGCATTTTACTATTTCAGGTTCATAGCCAGAACGGGAAACATCTAAATATAAAATGGACCAAACGGGATTGTTTCACCCTAATGGGCGCCGACGAACCAAAATATCATAACGCAGAACAGGTTGCAGGTTCCCCCCAAATCTACATGAAGAATAACAGGAACTTGGCCTTTATTGAGGAATGGCTAAGCTACTGCACTGATGAACGAATACTTACGGATATGCCTAATCGTTGCGGATTAGAAAACTACCCCGAATTCAAGGACCACCGCCATGATCAATCAGTCATTTCAATCTTGGCGGCCAAACATGGTATTGAAATTTTCCGTGACCCTTCCCAATACGGTAACCACCTCAAGCTCCCGGCATTCCACAATACGGATGATCTTGCCACTGGGCTTGAATACTCGGCCAAACCATATACAAATTCGCCATATGGCACAATTTTCCAGCTTCACCGGCGCCGGAACTTTTCGTTACTTCATAGAGCACAAAAAACAATCAATAAAATCCGTACCCTTTTAACAAACAGCACAAAAGAAATCCCCCCCCCAATTAATCAGCCTGAGCAACTCAGCATTGGCATTACAACCTTTGAGCATAGATTCAAAGAGTACTTTATCCCCCTGTTAACAACCATCCGAAAATTCGACCCTGATATTGAAGTTATTGTTTCGATTAACGGAGAACATAACCTCCCGTTTAACGAAGATTACCGGAAACAAATCCTCAGCTTCCTGGCAACACAACGAAGGGTTTTTCCAATTTTTTTCCCTCAATTCAGGGGAGTATCCAAACTTTGGAATACCATTGTTATCCATGCAAGCAATAATAACATTCTCCTTCTCAACGACGATATTGCCATCACCAACCCCAACTTTCCAAGGATAATAAAAGGCTGTATCAAAAAAAATCGTCATAAATCCTTTACCGTCAACAACTCATTTTCACATTTTGTTATTGCCCGGGATGAACTCGACACCATCGGTTATTTCGATGAAAAGCTGCTTGGTATTGGTGAAGAAGATGGTGATTTTGTCTGGCGTTACATGAAACAATACGGCGAACCATTGCCGAATTTCGAGTTGGACTGTTTTAAAAATTTCGCGGCCAAAACCTCCGATTACATTCCCCCCCACATTGCCTGCCACTCAAGCAGCAAATACAGTCGTTTTAATCGATCCTATATGTTCAATGAAAAATATAAGAAGGTCGCGGAAGGCATCCAGGGAATGTTTGATTATCCGGTGGAATTGATTAAATCCTCACCAAAGCAGTATCCCAACGAAGATTTTTATAGAAAAAATAAAAATAAACTGTGAATAAAAACGTCATGCCATTGGTACGAATAGTTAAAGACTGGGACTGGCCGCATCTACTCAGGCAAACACCTGGACAGTTAGGAACATGGGATGGAGTTTCTTTTACCATTGATCCGGTGGCGGAATCAGACTATCTGGTGATGTTGAACAACCGTATGGAGGTTGCAACAACCGGTTGTTGCCCAGCTAACAACATTTGGATGATCATTCAGGAGCCTTATGAGCCGGGGGTTACCGATTGGGTCATTGAGGGGCACGATCATTTTGCGAAAGTATTTACCCATTGTCCGCCTGCAGACATTGATGACAAATACGCGATCGCCTCTCCCGCCATACCATGGCATGTTAATAAAACCTATGATGAGTTGATTTCTATCCCTGTCCCTGAAAAAATTAAAAATATTTCCTGGATCGTTGGCGGAGCAAAGGATCTGCCCGGCCATTTTCACCGCTTGTCCTTTTTGGACTATATCAAGGCTTCGGATCTGGATATTGATTTATTCGGCCGGGCAGTCCAACCGATTGACGACAAATGGGATGGCCTGGCCCCCTACTTTTTTTCCCTCGCCATTGAAAACAACTCCGGACCTGACATGTGGACCGAAAAACTCGCAGATTGTTTTCTGAGCTGGTCCATTCCCTTTTATTACGGCTGTACAAATCTGGAAAAATATTTTCCTAAGGATTCTTATATTCCTATTGATATAACAAATCCCAAAGAGACTGTAGAGGTTATCAAAAGAAATCTTACTTCTGAAAATTGGCAAAAACGCTTGCCAGCTCTTGAAGAAGCGAGAGATCTAGTTCTCAACAAATATCAGCTTTTCCCTTTTTTAACAGAACAGATCAATAAACATAAAATGGAATCCGCCTCCAAAGAAAATTTCTTTATCCCTCCTTACAAAAGAAGCTTGAAGGCCCACTTGAACCGCCGCATCTACAAACTCAAAAAACTTTTTTCATTGAATTAGGAAATATCAATGACAAGTATCATTATCTGCTTTTACGAACGTCTACAACACCTCCGCTACTGCCTTGACTCACTCAAATTCTCCCAAGATGATTTTGATGAAGTCGTTATATCCGACGATGGATCATCGCTTGAAACAGTAGAAGCCCTGACCAGGCTTATTAAAAGCTATGATTTCCCTATTCGTCATGTATGGCAACCCAAGAATGGATTCAGGGTAGCAGCCGCAAGAAATAATGGCATTCGCAATGCCAAGGGTGATTATCTGATCTTCTTTGACTGCGATTTCCTGGTCTTGCCAGGTACGGTCAAGGAACACACACGGAGAGCCCAAAAAGGGAGGTTTGTTGCGGGAAACTGCAAATATCTATCTGCAGAAACTACAGAAAAAATTTTCAATAATCAGTTGCAATCACATCAAATTGAAAGACTCTATAACTCTATACCAGACGATAATCTTCGAAAAGAACACCGCAAATTTCTAACCAGAACTTTTTTTATGCGCTTACATCTCTTATCCCCAAGGAAACAAAGCCTGGGTGGACACTTTTCTATACATCGTGATGACATTGAAAAAATCAATGGATATGACGAAAACTATGTAGGTTGGGGTGGAGAAGATGAGGATCTCGGGATAAGGCTTGTAATGGCTGGTATATATTGTAGAACGGCTATTACTCATGCCAAAATCCTTCACATGTGGCATCCAAAGCAAATAAACAATGTCAAATGGCAGGAAGGACCTAATATTAGATATTTTAGCACAAAAAACAAACCTAGCTTATGTGAAAATGGCTTAAAAAATAAAGGAAAAAAATGCGCTTAGATCGTGTAATTCTTGCATGTGATGATAACGATGATTTTTGCGATTATTTCCATGCGGTTTCACTTGCATGGAAAAAGATAGTTAATGTTAAACCAACATTATTTTATATCGGTGATGAACATAATAAAAAATTAGATAATTTTCTCGGTGATATAATAATATTCGAACCGCTAAAAGATATTCCGACACCATTCCAGGCTCAATGCATAAGACTTTTAGGCCCATGCTTATTTGAAGATATTTCTATAATATCAGATATGGATATATTACCGTTAAGCAATGATTATTTCCAGAAAAGTATCAAGGAATACAATAAAAATAACTTTATTATATATAGACCATTTGACAAGATACCAGAAGGAAAGGGCAAAAACTATCACAAACAAGAAGTTCCTATTTGCTACAACGCTGCACATGGTAAAACGTGGAGAGAAATTTTCAAGGTTTCCGACATTGATCAGATAGCGGAAACCTTGAAAATATGGTGGAAAAAAGATCAGAGATGGACTGCTGACCAGAGAATCTTACACCAGTATTTAAATAGCTGGGAAAACAATAGCAAAAATTGTATATACTTAGGGGATAAAAAAACAAATTTTAAACGTCTAGACAGAAAAAATAGGTTATCTATTAGATCAGCTGCTTTCATCGGTAACTTATCAAAATTTACCGATTTTCACGTACCAAGACCATACAACGCAATGCCATTAACTTTAAAATTTATATTTTGGAGAAAAAACATAACTTAATTACAAAGTTACTATAAGTTTCTAACTTAACCATACTTAAATAAGTATTTTTATTCAGATGTTTTTTTTAGGCACAATATTTTTTCGCCTTCCACCTATGTTTTTTTATCTGCAATTGTGAATGAGGCGCAATTAACCTATTTCGTAAAAATAGATCCGTCTGCAGATGACGTTCATGATGATCGACTATAAATCTTTCAAAATCTACAGAAGAAATTGGTCCACAAATAAATGGGTTACCACTTCTAGACATGCAATAAATATCAAACCCTAACCCATCAATAAAAGAAAGGAAGTCCTTGCACTTATTAGATATTTTTGTCGAATGCCATTCGCAAATATTGCCATCAAAATCAAACCACCAGGTCGTAAATTCCACTACCATATAGTAAACTTTTCTTTTTGAAAAAATTTCTCTGGAAGACCGTAAAACATCAAATTCATGACCCTCCACATCTATCTTCATAAGATAGACATCATCATTTACGAAATTATCAAGTCTATCAGCTTGAACAATAAAAGAAGGTTCAGCATTTACCTTTCGAATAGTCCCTTGCCCCCCAACATTACCAAAATATGGGACTTTTTTGCGTTCTTCAGAAATTGCAAGATTATATGCCTTAATTTTCTTTTCCAATCCATTCCGATGAATATTTAGACTCAACAAATCAAATGTAACAGGATTGGGCTCAAAACTTTGCACATTAAATCCCCGCCCTGCTCCTAGCATCGAAACCCAACCAACAAAAGCTCCAATATCCACAATAGTGCCTTGCTTAGAGTATACAGGATCTAAAATTTCATTAAGAACAGAAGCAGTACATACATCTCCATCGCCACTCGTTTCAATATCGAAAATAGAAACAATTCCCTTGTTAGGGTCAATCTTTAATATTTCATCTTCAAAATATCCCAGATTTTTTTTAAAAAAACTGAACATACCAAACAACCTCTTCCTAAATTCATTGGCCTTTTAAAGGCATATGACTTAATCGGGTTAACCGTCATCATTTATTTTTATCAAATGAAAATCATTAAACCAACAAGTAAGTATCCAATATCAATATACTTAGACTTACATCATAACCTCTTTAATTTGAGATACAGCTTAACAAAACATCTCAGTAATATAATCCGCTAGGATATTACAACAAAATATTATTATATATATCCATAATCTTTTGCGCCAGCTTATCCCAACTATAAACCTGAATGCTTTCCCGGGATTTTTCCGACATATACTTATTTTTCAGGGGATCAATCAGTTGTATAAGTGCTGAATCAATACCATCATCATTATTACGATCGACAACAAATCCGTTCTCCCCATCCACAACCAAATCTTTTGCTCCAACACGATCACTGATTACGACAGGCAAGCCCGAGGCCATGGCTTCGGTCACAACCATGCCAAAGGTATCAAAACCGGAAAGCATAACAAAGGCGTCGGCGGCTTGGTAAACCTTCTCCATATCATTTCGCACTCCGGCAAAAACGACCTTAGAACCAAGCCCAACCGCCTCGGCCATTGCTTGGAACTTTTCCCGATTCCCCTTTCCGACAACAAGAAGACGAATGGCTCCTTGTTTTAATCTTGGCTGAATCCTGGCTAAAGCTTTTATTAGAATTGCCAAGCCTTTCAGTTCAAAATTCATTCCCACAAAAAGAAAAAGTGTTTCATGCGATTTTATGCCAAACTCATGGCGAAGTGATTTTCTTACTACATCGTCTCGCTTATGGAAACGGTCAATATCGATGCCCGGAGGCAACACCTGAAGTTTAGTGACCGGGAGGGAATAAAAATCCTTTATCATTTCAGCTGCAAGCTCTGAAACCGGCATAAAAAGTCGACATCTATCTGAAAGATAGAGTTTTTTTTCGACCCAGGATGTCGCCCTGTCAAATAAACTTGGACTCTTTTTTTTGCGTATTTCACTCACCCACAGTGGGTGTGGAATACTATGTACCGTAGCAATATCCGCTTCAAAAATACGGTCGTGGGTATGAATGATATCAGGCTGAAATTTCTTGAGAGCGCATTGCACAAAATAAGCAAAACTAATGGTGGTAAGCCATTTGGGAAAAGTAATGATGGGAATTTTATGAAAAGTTATTTTCGTAGAAGAACTTTGCCATTTATTCGCAAAAACATGTATGTCATTGCCAGAATACTTTGCTAACCTTTCGGTCAGCTCGAAAACGAATTGTTCGCCCCCTCCAACCAACCCATATTTGGGTACAACTATAGCAATTTTTTTGCACGGCAAAACCATCACCAATTATCAAATCAGTCATTATTTAACTGCTGGCTAGTCTCTGTTCGGGAATATGCCGACTGCACTATTGAAAAAGTAACACACATTAATGTTTCTAAAAAATGCATGAACACAACATTACACAGCCCATAAATAGCAAAGAACAACATTGACGCCAAACCCAGACGACCTAAAAACTTTTTTTCATCATCATTACTAAGCCGTATGACGCGATAACACATCTTAACAAACACCGTTAAAATAACTCCGAACAAAAGCAAGCCAACCACTCCCGTGCGAGTAGCAATGCCCATCCACATACTGTGCTGACTGGTCACTTGCACAGAACTTTTTATTTTTACAGGAACCTGACCTCGATAATGTTCATGATCGATAACTTCCGGGCTGCCGAACGAGTCAATTCCAAACCCAATACCGGTAATAGGATGATCCTTGAGCACTAACATTGAAATATAATTTAGCGTTAATCGCGGGCTATAATTGGTTTTAATAGGATTCTGTCGAAACTTTGTCATGGTAATTACACCCATGCAAATCGAGATTATAAGAAATAAAGCCAAATATTTTTTTCTATCCCAAAACAGTGCGATAAAAACAATTGGCATTGCAAATAAAATAGATCTGGTCTGCACTGCAAAAACGGTGATAAACAAAACCAGCATGCAGCCCAAAAGAATACACCGCAACAAAACCTTTTTTTCAAAAAGAAAAAGATACAACGACATCAGAATTGCATATAATGCCATAAAGCCGACCGGACCGGTCGGACTCTGGTGATTCGGAATAGTTATTCTTTTGTACCAGGGATTACCCATCTTCACATACCAAAGGTATAGCTCGTGGACGGAGGCAATTGAGACTGAAATCACCAGTAACCAGGCCACCAATCGCACCATCTTTGGGTCTTTAAAAAAAGACACATAAAGAACAAACAACAAAATATATTCAAGCAGGTGACTTCTGAAATCATGAACACTTGTTTCGACATCAAGGGCGAAGAACAATCCGACAAAAGCCCAAAATGTAAAAAGAGCCACCGGTACAAGAAGTGGTGTTTTCAATGCGCTGAAGTCTTTCTCTCTTATCAAAATAATCCCGAAAAAAAGACATGCCCCGTAATAACCGATTTCCCGAATAGTTGAGAGATGAGGAAAGGGGTTGATAAAAGTAAAAACAGATAGAAAAAACACCGCTGCTATAGACACATATCTAACCCAAGAAAGGTCACTCTCTTGTTGAATTCCTGAAAAATATTCAAGCCTCATAACCACTCACTATTCAATTGTCTTATGAAAGTACATCTTTTATGGCTGCCCAAACTTCATCGACAGTCAGCTCATCCAGGCAACGACTTTTCTCCTTGCCATTACATCCTTTCAACCCACAGGGGACACAGTCCATTTTCTTCTGCACGACACGATGCGAGCCTCCTCGCGGAGCCCAGGAGACCGCGTTAGAAGGCCCATAAATACTAACCACAGGGGTGCCAACAGCTGCTGCAATATGGATCCCAGCACTATCGACGCCCAAAAACATTCTGCATTTTTTATAAAATGCCGGCACCAGCTCCAAAGGAGTTTTCCCTGCCAAATTAAAAACATTTTTCTCGCATTTCTCTGCTATTTGTTGAGCTCTTGCTCTTTCTCCTGCTGTCCCGGTGATACAGACAGAATACAAGCCCTGATCAGTAAGGCGCCGAATAATTTGAACATATTTTTCATTAGACAACTCTTTATACGACCAGAGGGAAAACGGTTGCACAACAATCAAGGGAATATTGGTGGGAATTCCCTCCTCTTTAATCAAGCTGGATACTGCCATTTCTTGTTCCGCAGAAACCGATATCTCAGGCAAGAGTTCTGTTGTGGGAATTCCATATGCAGCCAACGGCTCCATATAATGTTCGACAATATATTGCCCTACCGTAGGCTCTTGATCATATAGATGGGTAAACAACCTGTTACGCAACACCTTCCCTTCAGTAGAGAAAGGAGCCACTCTAATTTCCGCTCCGGAAAGAAAAGCCAAGTAAGCACTTCGACTGTCCCGGCGTAGATCTATCGCCATATCAAAATTATTGGCTCTAACTTTTCGCCAAAACTTAACTTGATAAAAAATATTCCTTAAAAAACTACGATTACTAGTATCAACGGCAATGACATCTTCTACCCAAGGACAACCCTCAATGAGGCCTGCGGCCTTTGATCGCACCGCAAAAACAATTCGTGCCTTTGGCAATGTCTCCTTCAACGCACGAGCACAAGGAAACGAATTGACAACGTCACCGATATCACCCAACTGAATCAAAAGAACATTTTTTATTTTTTCAAGAGGCAGAGTTTTCTTGCCTTTAACATACATTTAGTAACACACCTTGATTATATCTTCGGACATCCTTGCAAATGCCACCATAAGAGTTGTCCGTAAGTTTTAACTCTTTTACGTATTCCTTTATAAAGACCGAATGTTATAATAACCCCAAAAAAATTAAGCAAAAAATTAAGGGTTAAACGAAACACCACAACAGCGGCCAAAATCAAAAAACAAGAAGGAAACCATTTCCTGAAATACCCATATCGCGATCTGTAAAACATGATCCTGGCTTTGACATTATCACCGGCACTCTGGCCCTGTAAATGAAAGATCCTGGCATCCGGCACCAAGCAAGACCGCCAGCCTGCCTTCTGCATTGCCAGAGCCCAGTCGGTCTCTTCCATGAAGAAAAAATAACGCTCATCCAGCAACCCCACCTCATCCATAGCCTTTTTCCGGACCATCAGGCAGGCGCCTATACAGGAATCCACCTCAATGGGGTCTTTATACTCCTGTCTTTTACTCGGAAATTTCTCCGGGAAGATCAACCTAAGAATCGTTTCATTGCAAAGCAGGGAAAGAATAGATGGGAAATTAGCCACCGAGTTCTGTTTACTGCCGTCTTCATTAAGCAATTGACCGCAGGCCATGGCAACATCATTATGCTTGACCATATAATCATGAATCTTTTCAATGGCGCCATCGGTAAGTATCGTATCGGTGTTGAGCAGCAGCGCGTATTGCCCATTCATCTGCCGCAGGGCTTTGTTGTTTGCTGCGGCAAAGCCGAGATTACTCTCATTCTCGATAACTATAACATCGGGATAATCGACACGCACCGCAGCAACGCTTCCATCGCTCGAAGCATTATCAACCAGAAAAATTTCATAGGAAACGCCCTTGATTGCCCCATGGATTGAAGCCAGGCAATCTAGCAGCAACTTTTTGGTATTCCAGTTCACGATGACGATTGAGACATCCATATTTTCGTCATGACCTCTGCAGAATTTCATTGGTTGCCGACAGAACCTGCTCCACGGATATCTCGCCCATGCATCTTCTGGTTTCGCAACTTTTCTTCAGACAAGGCCTACATTCAAGCTCTGCCTGCAGAATCTTATGCTGATCGCCATATGGGCCGGTGCGCCAGGGGGCAGTCGGGCCGAAAAGCGCCACCACTGGTGTACCAACCGCAGCCGCAACGTGCATGGGACCGGTATCGGTGGTAATAACGACCTTTGCCTTCTCAAACACAGCGGCCAAGGTCTTGAGACTGGTCTGACCAGCCAGGTTGACAGTCTGGCCACGCAGTTGGTCGCATAGTTTGCCGATGGCTGAAGCATCACTCCCACCGCCGGTAAATATCACCCCTACTCCTTGGGCTGTCAGCTCTTGAGCCACCGCAACAAATCTTTCATTATACCAGTGTTTAGTATCCCAGGTGGTCATCGGGTTGATGGCCACAAACGGTTTACCCTTGGCAATACCACTCTTCGACAAAAGCGTGGCAGCCGCAGTTCGATGGCTATCGTCGATGGGAAAATCAAAAACAACCCCATCGCATTCTATGCCAACCCCGTCAAGCAACATCAAGTCGCGTTCCAAAGCGTGCTGATCCATGTCAACCGGCTTAATTTTTTTATTGAGAAAAACATAACTGCCCTCGGCATGCTCCATGCCCCGGCCAAAACCTGCCTTGATTACGGATCGCACGAGAAAAACAAAAACAGAGCTTTTCAGCAGACTTTGAAAATCGATCAGCAAATCATATCTGGTGGCGCGCAGCTCTTTTACAAAAGAGAAGAACCCGTTCCATGCCTGCAGGCGTCTACCGGCCTGCCAGTCCTTAATCCATTGTTTACGTTTGGAAACCAATACCCGATCAATGGACTTATGGCCAATAACCACATCGGCTGCCGCTTCTTCAACAAGCCAGTCAATTTGCGCGGTAGGGTATTTTTTGCGAATGGCATTGAGCGCAGGCAAAGTATGAACAACATCGCCGATGGCACTGGTTTTAACAATCAGGATTTTCAAAGGAAACCTTAAGAGCTTATTGAGGCGCTAATTATCAGTTTCAGGATCATTTACTGTTTTTCATGATTTTTGGCAAGCTCACGGAGTGTTACATAGTAAAAAACTACTTAATTCAGAAGATATATTTACAAATCAGTCAAGTCCATAAACATCCTGCCATTTTACGTTGTCCTGCCACTGAGGCTGATCTTTTTTACAAAAAAGGACATCATTCACCACCAGCCAATCCATTTCCGTGCGCATGAAACATTTATAGGCATCTTCAGGGGTACAAACAATGGGTTCACCCCGCACATTAAAACTTGTATTGATAACCAAGCCGCAGCCGGTCAACTGCTTGAAAGCGAAAATCAACAGCCAGTATCTCTCATTGGTCTCTTTATGAACGGTCTGCACCCGCGCGGAAAAATCAACATGGGTAACCGCCGGAATATCGGAGCGCTGGCAATATAAGCGTTCATAAAGAGGCAATGAATTATACCCTTCAGGCAAAGTGTTACAATGCTTTGGATTAACAGGCACAACAAGCTGCATATAAGGCCCAGGCTTATCCAAATCAAAATAATCGGCGACATCTTCAGCCAAAACCGAAGGAGCAAAGGGACGAAATCCCTCCCGATACTTTATTTTCAGATTAAGTTTTTTCTGCATTTCCGAATTTCTTGGATCACCAAGGATGCTCCGGTTACCCAAGGCCCTTGGCCCCCATTCCATTCGCCCCTGAAACCAGCCAACCACCTGACCTTCATCAAGCAACCCAGCCACCTTTTGACAAAGTGAATCAAAATCTTTAAAACTTTGGCCGGGGGCATTAAATTTTCTCTGCATCCGCGCCACATCGAGACTACTGAATTCCGGACCCAGATATGAACCTTGCATATTGTCATAGGCAGCTGAACACTTTCTTACAACATGATCACCGTTCCAGATAAATTGAGCGGCAAAAGCGGCACCCAGGGCACCGCCGGCGTCACCCGCGGCCGGCTGTACCCATAAATTATCGAAAATACCCGACTGCAACAGCTTGCCGTTTGCCACACAGTTTAGTGCAACCCCACCGGCCATCACCAGATTGCGACATCCGGTCAGCTCTTTCGCAGTTGAGGCCAGGGATAAAACGATATCCTCGGCTACTTGCTGAATAGCCAAGGCCATATCCATGTATTCCTGAGTCAATTCGCTCTCAGCCGCTCTTTTTGGTATCCCGAATAGCTCATGCCACTTCTGGTCCTTACACATCTTCAACCCGGTGGCATAATCAAAATAATCCATATTAAGTAATAGCGAACCATCATCGCGGAGATCCAGCAAGTCGCTCTTAATCAGCTCGACATATCGCCGAACCCTTTCGGATTCGGAATTACCATATGGAGCCAACCCCATAAGCTTGTACTCACCGCTGTTCACCTTAAAACCGCAATAATAGGTAAATGCAGAGTAAAGCAAACCAAGTGAATGCGGGAAGGGCAACTCTTTAATGATGGTAATATTATTACCCTGCCCCTTGGCAATGGTAGTGGTTGCCCACTCTCCAACCCCGTCAATGGTCAAAATTGCTGCTTCATCAAAGGAAGAAGGATAGAATGCGCTGGCAGCATGGGAAAGATGATGTTCGGGAAACAGAAGCTTTGGCCTTTTTGCAAGTTTGCCACCGTTTAACTGCTCTAACTCCTCCCATAACATCCTTTTCATAAAAAGTTTTTCTTTAATCCAGACCGGAATTGCAGATAAAAAACTTCGCAGACCAGCAGGAGCAAAAGCATGATAGGTTTCAAGCAGACGCTCAAATTTTAAATATGGCTTGTCATAAAAGGCAATTGCAGTCAGGTCTGAAACCTGCAGACCCGCCTCTGCAAGAACAAAGTTCACCGCATTCACCGGAAATGACTCATCGTGTTTCTTCCGGGTAAAGCGCTCCTCATGGGCCGCCGCGATAATCTCTCCATCAGCTATTAATGCGGCGGCAGAATCATGATAATAGGCCGAGATCCCAAGGATATAATTTGCCATTAAATTCAGGTTCCAGTATTAAAAAAGGGTATAGATGAAAGGAGCTATAGCTGATCCGCTGGTCAACACAATCAAGACCCCGAACAACAACAAGATCAAAATGATCGGCAACATCCAAAACTTCTTTCTCTCGCGCAAAAAGCCCCATAAATCTTTCAAAAAATCCATATTACCCCCCTATACTTAGTAAGGTTTTTCTAGGTCATGCTTCACAACTAAATGATTACGCTCAACAAATACCGAATCATTACTCTTTTTCCATGAGTTGATGTTCATGGAATCAGCTCCGGACATTTTTCTTAAAAAACCAATGGGCAAGACCACAAACCAGAAAACTAAACTCAACAATATCTTGGACACGATCCCGCCCAACAAATGGGAAAAACGAAACCAGATGTTAGCCCAAACCTTAAAGAAAGAAGGACAGGCCATGGTAATAACAAGGCAGATTATCGAAGGCAACAACAGAAATTGGTATCCCCCCCAAAAAACACACAACAGCAGAATCAATACGATTGCCAACCCTGCATCTTTTGACTGATCTTTTTGTCCTTCTATTTTATCCATAATGCCTATATTTTTAATTAAGGTTTATTAGATTAAAAGCACTTATCAAATGTGTATTGAAATAATGCATATCTTTTCATTACCTAGTGGCATCAACAACAATTGTCCAATTAAAATCAAACCGAACAACTTCATCCTGAATATCTAGCGGACGACAAATACTACCAACTCATCAAAATCCAGCTTAATCTTATTTAGAAGATGCCCAACCTTGGCACAACAAATAGAAAGCAAATATAAAGCCAACCCCGACATTAAGAACTTCAATAGCGTGACATAATATATTATTTCCTTAGTTACAATATCACAAAATACAAATAACAATAATTGCAAATATTGTTATATTTGGATATTTATCTAAAAACTCTTCTCTCCTATGATTAATTCCTACAACAAAGATTAACCATATAAAATCTATTTAAGATTACTAACAAAGTAATCACTTAAAACATCTGCAACTTTCTTGCTCCCTGAAATATTAAAATGACAATCATCATAAAAAACAGATATATCTTTAGGCAACATTCTTGCCAGATCAATAACCGGAACACCATTTTCCTTGCACAGTTCGAGCAAGGCATCGTTGTATCGATCAATAATCACCCCTAAAACCTCTGAAGAATAAGCATGCTTCTCGTCAATATTTTCCCACAACATGCTTTTTTGGCTTTCGGTCAACCCCGCGCCATACATTGTCGGCTGGGTCACAAGTAATATCTTAATTTTCTTTTCCCGGCAAAATTCAATAATCCTTAGAAGATCCCTCTTGTATTGTTCAATAGCAGGATCAAGACCGGCGGGAATATCAGTAACCTCATTATGCAATAAGGCCTTTCTTCTGATCTCCCGCATCTGGTCATACCATTTCCCCTCAGGATCTTGGATAACTTGAGTTTCCTGGGCCTCAATTTTACCAAAACTCAAGATCACATTAACCATCATGCGATCATAATATGGGCTGCTCTTATAGGCATATTTGGCCTCCATGGTATCCTTAGCTACTCGTTTTTTAAGCTCCTGATAATCACTACGCAGAAGACGACCCATGTCATTAATACCAACCAATAAAACCACCCAGTCAAATTCATCAACAAGGGGATAATTCTTCAACATGAACTCATGGTTTAATGTGAAATGTCCACTTCGCCCGGCATTTCCGACAAAAACTGAATCAGACAATTTTTCATTAAGTTTATCCTGCAAAATCCAAGGCCAGGTTTTTTGATCGGTTACATATAAACTTTCGGTTGTAGACCCCCCAACACAAAGGATCTTATGCCTAATCTGCTTCAGATCCACCTCCGGGCCACGCAAGCCATACTTGTTGACACTGAGCTCAATCTTGCCTGTTATTCCCGGCAAGGCATCAGAAGCATAGGAAACCCTATGCATAGGCAACCACGGTGTTGCAAATTTTTGAGGAGGCATATATAAGCGTATTGCATAATCGGAAATCAGAACACCAATTATAATAGAATAAAAAAGCAATGTAGCTTTTCCAAAACTCTCATCACTACGGCATAAAACCAGAACTCCTCCAAGATAAATAAGAAAAAAAGCATAAAAAATAAGATCGAACAAAACAAAATCAACTTTTCCATATTTAAAAACACATATGGAAAATGCAATAAGATGTAAGAATGCAGGTATAGTTAAAAGTAATGCATATTTCCTGGATCGAATACTCATTATTACTTAACCCTCTATTATAAATACATTATTACGACAGATAGTTATTTACATAAAAAATCTTACAATTTTGAAACCGCTATATATTTTGAAACCGCTATATATAGATACCATCAAAAGATGGCAATAATACTTAAAAAACTTAATAATAAAATCAATCTGTTTCCTGATTTTTGGCAAGCTCACGGAGTTTGGCATACTTAAAAAAAACATTGATCGCGTCGGTTGCCGCCTGGATAAAGCCTTCCGGGCCATCCATAAAGCCAAGCCTGAACAGGTAGTTGTTCCAAAAAGCCCACTTGGCCCGCAAAACAGCTTTTAAAAGTGATGCGGTCACCCCCCTTTTAAAAAGTTCCTCTGCGCCGGCCGAAGAATATCTATTTATCTTGTCTAACGTCTGTTCAAGGTTTCTGTTGGCATAATGGGTTAAGGGGGCATCAATAAACCCAACCTCCCCGTCAACCACCAAGGCCTCATGGACCAACCGCTCAGACATATGAGCCCGATCTTTCCTAAACAACCTTATAACCCGATCCGGCCACCACCCGGCATGCTTAAGCCATTTACCGCAAAAAAAATTCTTGCGCGGCAGACTAAAGGCCACATACTTTCCCGGATCGGCCAGAATTTTTTCAATTTCAACAAACGCCTCAGGGCTTACCCGCTCGTCGGCATCAAGAACCAGCACCCAGTCATTCTTGCATCTATCAATGGCCAGCTGTTTCTGGCGACCAAACCCCAGCCAGGGCTCATCATAAACCACTGCCCCGTACTGTCCGGCTATTTCAACCGTTCGGTCAACACTGCCGGAATCAACCACCACCACCTCATCGGCAAACAAGACACTGGCCAGACAGTCAGCCAGTCTTTCCTCTTCGTTTTTGGTGATAATCGCCACGGATAATGGCAGTTTAGCTTCAGACATACTGTTTCTCTAACCAGTCACGATAACTGCCATCCATTACCGTCTGCCACCACTTCTCATTGGCAAGATACCAGGCAATGGTTTTACGAATTCCGGTTTCAAATGATTCCGTCGGAACATACCCCAACTCTTCCCGGCACTTGGTCGCATCAATCGCATAACGGCGATCATGACCAAGGCGGTCTTTAACAAAGGTAATCAACTCCTCGGCCTTTTTCCCTTTGTTTGCCGGAGCATCAGGAAAACGCTTAGCCAACTCCAGGTCACCCGTCAAAGCCTCATCAAGCAAGTTACAGACAAGTCTGACGATATCAATATTGGTCCACTCATTGTTGCCGCCGATATTATAAACCTCGCCGACCCGGCCCTTCTTTAAAATCAAATCAATCCCCCGACAATGGTCATCAACGTAGAGCCAGTCGCGGATATTTAGCCCGTCGCCATAAATAGGCAGGGCTTTGCCATGAAGAATGTTGATGATGATCAACGGAATAAGCTTTTCCGGAAACTGATAGGGCCCGTAATTATTGGAACAACTGCTGGTGGACACCTCAAGCCCGTAAGTATGATGATAGGCCCGCACCAGATGATCGGCCGAGGCTTTGCTGGCCGAGTAGGGTGAATTGGGGGCGTAGGGAGTAGACTCGGTAAAGGGATGGTCATCAGGCCCCAACGAGCCATAGATCTCATCGGTTGATACATGGTGAAAGCGATGGGGTTTCCTCCCCCCTGCTCCGTCAAGCCAGATCTTTCTGGCCGCCTTAAGCAAATTATGGGTTCCCACCACATTAGTGGCGACAAAGGCATCCGGACCCAGAATGGAACGGTCCACGTGGGACTCAGCCGCGAAGTTGACAATGGTATCTATTTTTTCAGAGAGAAGAATCTCTTCCACCAGCTGCTGATCGCCGATATCACCCTTGACGAAACGGTAACCCGACCTATCCCGCACCGGTTCCAGATTGGCCATATTGCCGGCATAGGTAAGGGCATCCAACACCACCAGATGATCATCCGGATAATTAGCGAACCAGTAATGAACAAAATTTGCTCCGATAAAGCCGGCCCCGCCGGTAACCAATAACCTAGGCACAATTAATCTCCTTATATTGCATGAGCATCTGCCTGAGCGCCACTCGCCAATGGTCAGACCTCTTCCCAAGCTGTTGCCAGGTTTCCCGCTTATCAAGCACACTGTAAGCGGGCCGCTTGGCAGGTAACGGATATTCGACCGAGGCAATCGGCTTAATCTCTATTTTCTTTTTCAATATACCCAACGCAACCGCCTCTTCCATGATGGCAAATGCAAAATCATACCAACTGGCCACCCCGGCATCACTCCAATGCATGATCCCGGGCAGGCGTTTTACGACTACCAGCCACAGGACTTCAGCCAGACCATGAGCCCAGGTTGGAGACCCGACCTGATCATCGACCACCGAAAGGAAATCACGCTCGGCCATCATACGCAGCATGGTTTTTACGAAATTATGGCCGTGGCAGGAATAAACCCAGGAGGTTCTGACGATGGCCCAGTCATCACCGCAAAGCTCCTGAACCTTTTTTTCACCGCCAAGTTTGCTGGCGCCATAAACCCCAAGTGGATTGGGACGAGCAGCAGGGAGATAGGGATGGGCAGACTCCCCATCGAATATAAAATCCGTGGACACCTGAAGAAAAAAGGCATCTACTTCACGAGCGGCAGCGGCGATAAAGCCAACCCCTGTTTCATTTACGGCAAAGGCCTTCTCTTTTTCCCCTTCGGCCCGATCAACCGCGGTGTAAGCCGCAGCATTGATCACCACCTGCGGTTTGACTTGCGCAACCTTTCGGCTGACGTCGTCACGATTGCTGATATCCAGCTCCGCCGAGCCAAGGGCGACAACATCAAGCCCGGCGGGGATGCAGCGCTGCAACTCCCAACCGACCTGACCGGTAGCGCCGACGATCAGCACCTTCATGGATAAAGCTCCGCGTTCCTGAAACTGACACCAGTCTTATCTTTTTGCGATAAAAGCGGGGGCAAGTCCGGTAGCAAGGGCCACTCAATGGCCAGCTCAGGATCATCCCAGAGAACAGTTTTTTCATATGCCGGCGCATAAAAATCCGTGCATTTATAAACAAACTCGGCCGATGCACTGGTCACATAAAAGCCATGCCCGAAACCGGGCGGCACCCAAAGCATTTTTTTATTTTCAGCCGACAAGATAACCCCGACCCATTTACCAAAAGTGGGTGAGCTTTTCCTAAGATCAACCGCCACGTCAAAAACCTCGCCGGAGATAACCCGCACCAATTTACCCTGAGGTTGTTTAAGTTGGTAATGCAGGCCCCGCAGAGTTCCTTGCACTGAACGGCTGTGATTGTCCTGAACAAAGGCGGCGTCAATGCCTGCTGCAGCAAATTTCTCTGCATGCCAGGTCTCCATGAAAAAACCGCGCTCATCACCAAATACCTGGGTCTCGATCAACACCACGTCGGGAATAGCGGTTGGCGTAAACCTCATCTTCGCCTGCCCTCTTTAAGCAACTGCAGAAGATACTGGCCATAACCGTTTTTCTTTAACGGTTCCGCCAACGCAGCCAATTGTTGGTCATCGATATATTTCATCCGATAAGATATTTCCTCGACACAACCGATCTTTAGGCCCTGCCGATCCTCCATAACCTTGATAAAATTCGCCGCATCCACCAAGGAGTTGTGGGTCCCGGTATCAAGCCAGGCTGTGCCCCGGCCCAGGAGTTCCACCTTCAGTTTGCCTTTTTTCAGATAAACATTGTTGATATCGGTGATCTCAAGCTCTCCCCTGGCGGAAGGCTTAATTGATTTGGCGATTTCAACTACTTCGTTATCATAAAAATAAAGACCGGCCACCGCATACTTAGACTTGGGATTAGCTGGTTTTTCCTCGATGTCAACAACCTTGCCCGACTCATCAAAAGAAACTACGCCATACCGCTCTGGATCACGGACAAAATAACCAAATACCGTTCCTCCATCCTGTTGGGTGGCAAGTTTCTGCAGGGTGGTGGCAAGACCATGGCCATAAAAAATATTATCGCCAAGGGTTAAGCAAACCGGGCTATCGCCAATAAATTCTTCACCAAGCAAAAAGGCCTGGGCAATACCCTCAGGGTTCGGTTGCACCACATATTCCAGTGAAATTCCCCACTGGCGGCCGTCACCAAGCAATTGCATGAACTGGCCCTGATCCTCGGGGGTGGTAATAATTAAAATCTCACGAATCCCGGCCAGCATAAGGGTGGAGAGAGGGTAATAGATCATTGGCTTGTCGTAAACCGGCAACAGCTGCTTACTGACCGAAAGGGTCAGCGGGTAGAGCCTGGTGCCGGATCCGCCTGCCAGGATGATTCCTTTCATAGGGGATAACTTCCTTAAAAAGTGATTTTTTTACAGCGAACACACTAAAGCATGCAACAGCTTACTAGCTGATTTAATAATCAATTTGACCAATTATACTCGAACAGGAGAAAGGCTTGCTTTTCACTGCCAACCATTTTATTGTCAGATTAAGTTAAGTTATAAATTCGCTGGCGGCATGGTGCATAACTAACTATATTAAAACCTCTTATTAATAGCCTATTTTAGTGGAAATAAAAAGGTTTTATGAGCATTATCCGTCCATATTCGGTTACAGATATTTTTCGTTATTCCCAAATTACCCTATCACGAACAGGAATTAACTATGATCAGCAAAGAACTTCTCGATATTCTCGCCTGTCCTAAATGCAAAGGCCCGGTCAAGCTGACTTCAGACCAAAACGGGCTGGCCTGTGAAACCTGCCGGCTAATTTATGAAATCCGGGACGATATCCCGATCATGCTCATCGACGAAGCCAAAAAAATGCAAGGATGATCAACCAGAGCCAGACGGCCACTGCGCCGTCCTTTGAACATATCACCGCCAATTGCTTTATCAATGTCCCGTTCCAGAGGCTTCGCAACAATCTCAAAACGTTAATCAAGCAAGGCATCCAGCCGGAGATCGGCCTTGAGGGTGATACCCTTTACACCTGTTCCGAGACTGATTTCGCGCAAGTTGCCAAGGCGTTGAAAGATAACGGGCTTGCCTGCACCCTGCATGCCCCTTTTTTTGATCTTGCCCCAGGCGCCCTGGATCCGTACATTTTAGAGGCGAGCCGCAACAAGCTGCGCCGCGCTTTTTCGCTCATTGAGCTTTTTGCGCCGAAAGCCATTGTCTGCCACCTCAACTATGAACGGGACAAGCATGGCAATAAACAGGATGCCTGGTTTGACAAATCACTTTCAACCTGGCAGGAACTCCTGGTCATTGCCGGGGCAAACAATGTCAGCCTGATGCTTGAAAACACCTACGAAACCACCCCCGACCAGCTAAAAAGAATGCTCGTTGCCCTTGATTCTCCTTTTGTCCGCTTCTGCCTCGATGTGGGCCATGTCCATGCCTTTGCCAAAAACCGCTGGCAGGATTGGTTGCCGGAGCTTGAGCCCTGGCTCGGCCAGGTTCATCTCCACGATAATGACGGCAATAGAGATTCCCACCTGGCCCCGGGCCAAGGCAGTTTCGATTTTGCCGGCCTTTTTTCATATCTGGCGATGAGAAAACTCTCCCCCATTTTCACCCTTGAGCCCCATACCGAAGAGGGCGTGGGGCAAAGCCTGCAAGCCTTGGCCAATCTGGAACTTTTTTCAACGAGATAAAATCTCACAAATAATTTATATTAAAAAATTATTTCTGTTGCTCCCCCCTGTAAATTTTAATCGGAAATTCTGTAATGCCTGACGCAGCTCCTGCCAATTTTGTTCATCTGCATGTGCACACCCAGTACAGCCTGCTGGATGGCGCCATCCGTCTTGATGATCTGCTGGCCAAATGCAAGGAATACGGGATGGACAGCGTGGCCATCACCGACCATGGCTCGATGTTCGGCGCCCTGGAGTTTTACCTTAAGGCGAAAAAGGCCGGGATCAAGCCCCTGATCGGCTGCGAATTCTACATCTCCCCCAATGACCGCTTCGACAAATCAGCCAAAAGCGCCGGCAAGGCCGCTTTTCATCTGGTGCTGCTGGCCATGGATCTTCCCGGCTACAAAAACCTGATGAAACTGGCCAGTACTGCCCAGCTCGAAGGGTTTCATTACAAGCCGCGGATCGACATGGAACTGCTGGCCAGACACAGTGAAGGGCTGATCGCCCTCACCGCCTGTCTGCACGGCGCCATTCCCCATCAGATCCTCCACGGCACCATGGCCGGCGCCAGAAAGGAAACAAAAAAACTCTTTGATCTGTTCGGGGATCGTCTTTACCTGGAGATGCAGGAAAACAGCATGCCGGAACAGACCGTGGTCAACAACGGCCTCAAGGTGCTCGCCAAGGAAATGGGCATCCCCTTGGTGGCGACCAACGACTGCCATTACCTCAACCGGGCGGAAGCCCATGCCCATGGCCTGCTGCTCTGCATCCAGACCGGCAAAACCATTCTTGATGAGACCCGGTTCAAGTTTTCTACCGATGAACTCTTTTTTAAATCCCCGGCGGAAATGAAATCCGCTTTTAGCCATTGCCCCGAAGCGATCGCCGAAACCGTAAAGATCGCCGAGCGCTGCAACCTTGAGCTCAGTTTTGGCGACAACCATTTCCCGATCTTCCCGGTGCCGGAAAACGAGACCCTGGATTCGGTTTTCGAAAAAGCGGCCCGGGACGGCCTGGAAGAACGGCTGGAGGAACTGAAGGAAAAAGGCGACCATACCCCGGAGCTTGAAAAAACCTACCGCGACCGGCTGGAGATGGAGATCGACGTCATCATCAAGATGGGCTTTCCCGGCTATTTCCTGATCGTGGCCGATTTCATCAACTGGGCCAAGGATCACGACATCCCGGTGGGCCCGGGCCGCGGTTCCGGCGCCGGCAGCCTGGTGGCCTACACCATGCGGATAACCGACATCGACCCCATCCCCTATGGCCTGATCTTCGAGCGTTTTCTCAATATCGAACGAAAATCCATGCCCGACTTTGACGTCGACTTCTGCCAGGAGCGCCGCGGCGAGGTGATCGAATACGTGCAACGCAAGTACGGCGGCGAAGAGCATGTCGCCCAGATCGTCACCTACGGCTCGATGAAGGCCAAGGCGGTTATCCGTGACGTGGGCCGGGCCCTGGCCATGACCTATGGCGATGTGGACCGGATAGCCAAACTGATCCCGGAAGAGCTGAAGATGACCATCAAAAAGGCCATCGACCAGGAGCCGCGCCTCAAGGATCTGATGAACCGCGACCCGCAGGTGGCCGAACTCCTGCAGATTGCCCAGACCCTGGAGGGGCTCAACCGTCACACCTCGATCCATGCCGCCGGGGTGGTCATCTCCCCCCTGCCCATGGTCGAATACCTGCCGATCTGCAAAGGCCCCAAGGGCGAGGTGCTCACCCAGTACGACATGGTCCACACCGAGAAAACCGGCTTGATCAAGTTCGACTTTTTAGGCCTGAAAACCCTGACCGTGATCGACCGGGCCCGCAAGCTGATCGAGGCGGATATCGGCAAAAAATTCGACGTCAACAAGATCCCGCTCGACGATATCAAGACCTATGACCTGCTCTGCAAGGGCGATGCCCTGGGGGTCTTTCAGCTGGAAAGCTCGGGGATGCGATCGCTGTTGATGAAGATGAAGCCCGAGGTTTTCTCAGATCTCATCGCCCTGGTCGCCCTCTACCGGCCCGGACCGCTTGAGAGCGGCATGGTCGACCAGTTTGTCGAAACCAAACACGGCCGGATGGTGGCCCAATACCCGCTGCCCCAACTGGAACCGATCCTCAAGGAAACCTACGGGGTTATCGTGTACCAGGAACAGGTCATGAAGATCGCCAATGTCCTGGCCAACTATTCCCTGGGCGACGCCGACATGCTGCGCCGGGCCATGGGCAAGAAAAAAGCCGAGGTCATGGAGGCGGAAAAGGGCAAATTCTTAAAAGGCAGCCAGGAAAACAATATCCCGCCGGAAAAGGCCGAGTACATCTTCGACCTGATGGCCAAGTTTGCCGGCTACGGCTTCAACAAGTCGCACAGCGCGGCCTATGCCTATATCGCCTACCAGACCGCCTATCTCAAGGCCCATTACCCGGCCCAGTTCATGGCGGCTCTGCTTTCCTGCGACGTCAACAACACCGACAAGGTGGTCCGTTACATCAATGAGTGCAAGGACCATGAAATCGAGGTATTGCCCCCGGATATCAATGAGTCGGACAAGGATTTCGCCGTTATCAACGAGCGGATTCGCTTCGGCCTGGGCGGGATCAAGAACGTGGGCGCCAACGCCATTGATTCGATTATTGAAGAGCGTGATCAGGACGGCCCATACAGCTCCCTGGAAGATTTATGCAACCGGATCGACTCCCGCAAGGTCAACCGGCGGGTGATCGAAAGCCTGATCAAGGCCGGCGCCTTTGACTCTTTAGGCGGCAAACGCTCGCAATATTTTGCCATTCTCGACCAGGCCATGGAACAGGCCCAGGCGACCCAGCGCGACCGGCTCAGCGGCCAGATTTCGCTTTTTGCGGTGATGCCGCAGGATGAAATTGACAAATCCTCGGCCATTGAGCTGCCCAACATCCCGGAATGGGATGAGAAGGACCGGCTCATCTTTGAGAAGGAAACCGTGGGCTTTTACATCACCGGCCATCCCTTGGACAACTACCGGCAAGACATCAAGGCGGTGGCCGATACCGATCTGGTTGGGCTTGCCCAGTGGGGCGACAATCAGCCGGTCCGGGTCGGCGGCCTGGTGCGGGATTACAAGGAACATCGCAGCAAAAAAGGCGACCGGATGGCCTTCATCACCCTGGAGGACACCTCCGGCGCCGCCGAAGTGGTGATCTTCCCCACCACCTTTGCCGAAAGCGGCCATCTGCTCACCGCCAACGAACCGATCATCATCCTGGGTACGGCCAAACAGGAGGAGCACGGCGCCAAGATCATCGCCGAATCGGTTGACACCCTGGATCAAGCGGCTAGCAAATATATCAACGGCACCCGCATTCTGCTCTATTCCGACCGGATCAACCGACAGAAGCTGGAGGCGGTCAAAACCAAGGTAAGAGAATTTCACGGCCCCTGCCCGGTGGCCCTCACCATCCATTTCGACGGCCGGGGCGAGGTGGACATTGACACCCCCAACGATTTCACGGTGCGGCCCTGCCGGGAATTCAGCGAACAGGTGGAAAAGACCCTGGGCTACCGGGCGGTGAGCTATGCCAAGTCCCTTGCCGAGGTTCAGCCCCGCAATACCAAGAAGGGCAACTGGCAGAATGGCAATCGGAAATAACTTGTCCTAGCCACAAGTTATCCATGGGATGAGCGAATTCATGCGCGAACAACATCAGCCTGAAAAGCTGACACCGCTTCTGGATATTTTCCCTCGGCACCTGGCTGAATTTTAATGAAAAACAGACATTATACAAGCAGATGATCATCTTCCAGAACGTCTCGCTGCAAGGCGACAACAAGCTGATTTTAGAAAACATCTCCTTTGCCGTAAATCCCGGCGACAAGATTGCCTTGTCCGGCAGATCCGGCAGCGGCAAGAGCAGCATCATCAAGCTCATCATCGGCGCCCTGATCCCCACCGGCGGCCGAATCCTCTATAACCATGCGCCGATAACCGCGGCCAATATTGCCGACATCAGAAGCGCCATCGCCTATATCCCCCAGGAGCCGCTGCTCGGCGCCGCCTCGGTACGGGAAAGCCTGCTGCTGCCTTTTTCCTTCAAAGTCCATCAAAAAAATCGGCCCACCGAAAGTCGGCTGGTCAACGTTCTGGAAGCGCTGCAGCTGCCGGCGGCAATTATGGACCAGCATAGTTCCCAGGTTTCCGGCGGGGAAAAGCAACGGCTGGCTATTGCCCGCGCCCTGCTGCTTAACAAAAAAATATTTCTGGCCGACGAGATCACCTCGGCCCTGGATACTCAAAGCAAAGAGGCGGTGATTAACTGCCTGATGACGCCCGGGCACACGGTTATTTCCGTATCCCACGATCCGGACTGGATCGCACGGTGCAATCGGGTTATCACGGTTGAGCACGGCACAATCAGGAAAGAAAAGTAATGGAAGCCTTGGATATTTCGATATTTCGCCTCAGCCTCTTATATCTGTTCCTGCTGCTGCCGATGGTAATTCTATACCGCTTCAAGCTGCGCCTGACCAAGGACGTCATGATCAGCGTAAGCCGGATGACCGGGCAACTGATACTGGTCGGTTTCTATCTCAAATATCTTTTTTTATGGAACAGCCTGTGGCTCAACATTGTCTGGCTGGTGGCCATGACCCTGATCGCCAACTACAACATTATCGGCAAAGCGGGATTAGCCTACCGCCGTTTTTTCTGGTCCTCGCTGTTAAGCGTCTCGGCGGGTACCTTCACCCTGGTGGCCATCTTCCTCTTTGTCCTGATCAGGCCCACCCCTTTTTATGACACGCAGTACCTCATCCCCCTCACCGGCATGCTCCTAGGCAACTGCCTGAGCGGCAACATCATTGCCCTGGAGCGTTTTTACACCTCCATCAAACAAAACAGGGAAGAATTTATCGCCTACCTGATGCTCGGCGCCACCCTGCAGGAGGCAATCGCCCCCTATCTGCGGCAGGCGATCTCCGCCTGCGTAACCCCGATCATCGCCACGATGATGACCATCGGCATAGTCTCCCTGCCCGGCATGATGACCGGCCAGATCCTTGGGGGTTCCTTTCCCCTGGTGGCCATCAAATATCAGATCATGATCGTGCTGGGCATCTTTGCCAGCCTGGTGCTGTCGGCAACCGGCAATATCCTGTTGAGCCTGCCATCGGCCTTTAACAGCTATAACCTGCTGCGCGATGATGTTTTTTGTAAAAATAAGCGATAGCGCCCTTTTGCAAAAACTTTTATTTTTGACTTACCATAGACTTTTCAGTCGGCTAAAAAGGCTGCAAGATGGGCCTGATCAGGTACTGTTTTTTTTTGGGGGGAGCGAATTCATTCGCGAAACAACTAATCCTCAGGCCAAACTGGTGATGGCTGACTCGACCATTATTCGCGGCTGAAGCCGCTCCTACAGAACTCGCCTCCTGGTGGCTGAAACTTAGTGGTAATTGGATTTATTTTTGACTTAACATCCTTGCCGAACTTATAATTGATCAATTTCCTTATATGTAAACTCTGTACCTGATCTTTAACTGTCTTTCACTGATGAGGTTAAGTTATGGATATCTCCACCCAAGAACTCTGGACCCTGATTACCACTTATTCGCTGCGCCTGCTGGCGGCCGCACTGATCTTTGTCGTCGGCAAATGGCTGGCCAAACACCTGACCGCCCTTTTCGGAGCAGCCCTGGAAAAGCATAAAACCGAGGCCACCCTGGTTTCCTTTCTAAAAAACATCGTTTACTACATAATCCTGGTTGCCATCGTCATCGCCGCCCTGGGCCAATTAGGCATCAATACCGCTTCCTTCCTCACCATCGTCGGTACCGCCGGCCTGGCCATCGGCTTGGCGCTTAAAGATTCTTTAAGCAATTTCTCATCCGGAGTCCTGCTCATTCTGTTTAGGCCGTTCAAGGTGGGTGATTTCGTTACGGCCGGGGGGATGTCCGGCACGGTCCGCGAAATCTCTATTTTCAATACCCAGCTGGCAACCCCGGACAATCAGCGGGTGCTGGTTCCCAACAGCTCTATTATGGGCAATGTCATTACCAACGTTACCGCCAACCCCACCCGCCGCATCGATCTCATGATCGGAATCGGTTATGGCGACGACATCAAGCAGGCCAAGGAGATTATGGGCCGGGTTATCGCCGAAGATCAACGTTTGCTTGTTGATCCGCAACCGACCATTGTGGTGGCGGAACTGGCGGACAGCAGCATCAACCTGGCGGTCCGGCCCTGGGTGGCCACGGAAAATTACTGGGCGGCACGCTGTGATCTGCTCGAAAAGATCAAACTCGAACTTGAGCAGGCAGGGATCACCATCCCCTACCCCCAGCGGGATGTGCACCTTTTCATGGAAAAAGAGACGCTAACGGATATAAAAGCTTAAGGACCGGATATGGGACAACTAGGCCAACTCACCAACACCATCGCCCTGACCATGGGGGTTTCATGGGCCAGCGGCATCAATCTCTATGCCGCCATCCTCACCCTGGGCATCTTGGGCAGCACCGGCAACCTGGAGTTGCCTCCCGATCTGGCGATCCTCAACAACCCGGTGGTCATGATTGCGGCCGCACTGATGTTTGCCGTGGAATTCGTGGCAGATAAAATCCCCGGGGTTGACACTCTCTGGGACTCCGTCCACACCTTTATCCGCATCCCGGCCGGGGCCTTGCTGGCCGCGGGCGCGGTCGGCGATCTCAATCCGGCCCTGGAACTGGCCGCCGCCCTGATGGGCGGGACCATTGCCGCCGGCAGTCACGCCACCAAGGCCGGCTCGCGGATTATGATCAACACCTCGCCGGAGCCGGTCACCAACTGGATAGCCTCCCTGTCCGAGGATCTTGCCGTTATCGTCGGCCTATGGGTCGCCCTCAAGCATCCCGTGCTCTTTCTTGTTCTGTTCGTGGCCTTTATTGCCTTTGCCATCTGGCTGCTGCCCAAAATCTGGCAGGGCATCAAAAAGATTTTTGGCTTTATGGGACGGCTGTTTGGCAAAACAAAGACCTTGCCGGAAAGATAATCCGATTTACCTGGTTTTCTCTCTCCATCTGAATAAAGAGGAATGATGATTAAAGGCCGCCGGCTGAAGGTTACCTTCCCTGCAAGGCAGGCTTGCCGGTCAGAATCAATTTGAGCCAGTCAAAACCGAACTTGAGCAGGGCCTCGTCATCGTTGGCAATGGCTTTTTTTCTCGCCTTATCCAGCTTGAACTGCTTGAGCAATTCATAATCGTTCACATACTGGCGAAAACGATCAATATTATAACAGATCATAAAGGCCACCTGCTGCTTGGGCCCGGCCGCCCCCTCGCCCTTCCAGGGATTTGCCGCAAAAATGGTGTCCATCTCGGCCCAGAGATCATCCATGGCATTATAATAGATAAGATGCTGATCCCTGATCCAATCCTTGACCGTTAACTCCTGATCTTCATCATGGCCCTTGCAGTAATCATGGTTGGTCATGAAATAAAATTCCTGGGCCGCGCCCCGCTCGGGGCTGCGATCCACCGCCCGCTCCAAGGGATAGGTCCGACAGGCGGAAGGCCGATCCTCATAGACCGTGCAGCCTTTGTCCTGATCCAAAAAAGGACAGGTGTTTTCTTCGTCTTGACGCATCTTCATGATCACGGAGGGGAAAAAAGGATTACCGCCCTGCACCACCCCGGTGTAAGTATTAAGAAATTCCTCCGAGGTTATCCCCAATCTTTTCTTAAGACGAATGATATCAAAGGGATACAAAAAAAGTTCGAGCTTGCGACAGCATCGGGTAAAGCAGGAAACGCCGGAATGACAGGCAAATTTGAACACGGAATTGCCAAGGGGCTCCATACCGTCGGGGAAACTTTTCTGCTGCTCATTTTTATTTTTCATTACAAAGACCATTTGAAATAAAGTAACTATATATAAATAGGTAAGTTTGCTTGCTCAAAAGAGAGCAAAATTACCATCCCACCGGCCAAAGGTCAACCATCAACCAGCGCCGTATAAATGCGGGAACCATTATGCCCAGTTATTTTTCATGCAACTTCTTAATATTCTTGCGATTCATCGCCGGCCTCTTGTTCATCTTTTTGTGCTCTGGATGCGCGCCGCAGGTTAAAACCGCCGCCTGGGTAATCCGTTTCGACATCGACTCGCCCCAAAAAATCGACCGCGTCTGCAATGCAGCCAAAAGCGCCGGCCTGGACGAGTTGCTGGTCCAGGTCCGGGGCCGAGGCGATGCCTATTACCAGAGCAGCATCGCCCCCAGCCCGGATTACCACGAAGGCAACGCCGTTGACTTCGACCCGTTAGAGCAAACCCTGGAAAGCTGCCGGCCGCTGCCGATCCACGCCTGGCTCAATGTCTATTATCTGTGGGGGGATCTCAAACCGCCGAAAAACCTCAACCATCCCGGATCGCCGGACCAGCCATGGATTCTTAAAGATAACAACGGCAGATCAGTCTCGGATTACTCCGCCTTCGACAAACAACTGGGCTGGATCGAGGGGGTTTATGCCGATCCCGCTTCGGGCCAATACCGAAAGCTCTTCACCGAAGTAGTTAACGAGCTGATCAATAACTATAAGGTGCAGGGAATCCACCTGGACTTTGCCCGTTATCCAGGGGCTGCTTATGGCAAAAATGATCGGCTGGCCGCTGAATTTGAAAAAATCTGGGGCCTTGATCCCCGCTTGCTGCCGGATGACCTTGACCGTGAAAAAATTAAAAAATGGCTCAACGGGCAACAATCTCCAGCCGACCTGCTTTTGACCACCGGCGCCCTTTTTTGGAACGAATTGCGCGCCCAACAGATAACCAGGCTGATCCGGGAGGTGCGGGCGACCATTAACAGCCACCGTAACGGCCGGGGGCAAAGAGCGATCCGCTTTACGGCCGCTGTTTTCCCGGATGCCTCGGAAGCATACCTGACCAAGGGCCAAGACTGGCAGAGCTGGGCAGACCAAGGACTGGTGGACGGACTTTACCCCATGGCCTACTTCGGAGATCTCGACCGGGTCACGACCCAGCTTGATCAAGTGGCGAGCGAGGTAACTCCGCAGGTAGAGTTATGGGCCGGACTTGGCGCCTATATCAAAGACCCACAACGCATTGCCGAAGAAACGGCCATTGCCCGCCGAAACGGCTATCAGGGCATCGTCCTCTTCAGTCTCGGCCATCTGCTCGATAAGGATGAGCCGATCTCCGCCTATACCGAAGCTGCCCGGGCCCCTCTTTTCACATTACAGAGCAAGATCGCCTCGTCAAAGGCCCAATGTTATCCGGGAAGCGACAACCCCTCGTTAAAAGTCTGCACGACGGAACTAACAGGGATTGTTTACAAGTCGTTCAGCAACAGCCCGCCATTTCAAAGCGATCTCGAACAGATCCTTAGCCGCCGTCTTGCGGAATACCGGCAGGCCATGCCAATGATCGGGCAGAGCTTGAACCTTTTACAGAAAACAACGCTAACCCTGCCGGAACAGATTGAATTGCGCGGCATCTTCCGATACACAAGCCCGTTGGACAGCGAAAATCGTTGGCAACAACAGCGGCAAACCTGCGAAGAAGCCCGGCAACTCCTTGAGAGCGGTGAACCGTTCGGCATCATTGCCAAAAAAATGTCCCAGGGCGGCACAAAATCCATGGGCGGCCTGCTCGGTTCCCGCTTTATCGACCAACTTGATCCGATCGACCGGCAACTTGCCCTGCTTCAGCCCCAACAAATCAGCCCGGTTATCGAGGTTGCCAACGGCTTCTGGGTTTACCGTCTGGACAGCAAAGAAACAGGCAAACCAATCGAGTTCGAAAAGACCCCCTGGCCGGCCAGGCGGATCTTATTCCGGCAACAACTCACCGAGACCCTGCAAAGCCAGGCCGCAGATATCAATACGCTTGCCGGAAAACAGGGAAACTGAGCTATTACGCCATCAGGTATGGATAAACACATATTGCCGATCATTAAAAATAATCATGAGCCGCCCCTGGTGATTTTCTCCATAAACCTCCCAGCCCGGCCGCCCGCCGAGTTCGCAACGCACACAGCAAGGAGAATGTTTTTGCTTGATCCCGTCATGCCAGGCCACCAGACTCGTATCCTTATTGCCTTTCTCGGCCAGAGAAAAAGCCATGCCCCGGGCCGAATCAAAATCAAGCTCCGTCCCGGTTATTGAGACTAAAATGTTTTGCATATTCGATCCTGTCTTGAAAAAATTCATTTACTCCGGTTACCTGACAGACTTAAAACAACAATAGCAATCAACCCATAACAAAATGGTCATTTCATGCAATTAAAAAGCATTATCTTTGTTGTTCTCCTGGCCCTGGGCATTCTCCCCATCTTCACCCTGGTGGGCGTCAATCTCACCGGCCATATCAAAAAACATGAAAGGGCTGAACAGCAAAGAACCATCGCCAAAACCCAAAGCGATTATATCTCCCTCAATGCCAACATCGCCAACCTCAAAAAAAGCCTTGCCCAGACAGCCTCAACGCCCAAGGCTATAACCATGGCCACCGGCCAGGCCATTTCACTGATATCCCCCAAGGACCGAGAACAGATCAGCGAATTAATAATCGAGTTTCTTGACCATGAAAATTACATTATCAACGTAAAACTTGTGGATTACCTCGGCAACGAGGTGATCAAGCTGGGCCGGAATAACTCCGGCAACCTGCAGGCAATACCGACGGCCGATCCAACCAAGCAAGGGGGGGCATCTCTTCCTCCGGGGGGACTGCAACTGAAACCCCATGAAGTTGCGGCTTCTGTTTATGCGCCGGCAGCCGACCCTTCTCTGGCCTATCTGAATTTGGTTACCCCGATTAATGACAACTCAGGCAAAAATATCGGCCTGGTCATTATTGATGTTGACCCTTCGACTTTTTTAACCCCCCATGCTGATTCTTTCTGGATCAAACCGAACGGAGTAATTTCCCACCCGGATCATAACGCTGCCCACCCCTCCCCATTTGGCCAGGGTGAAAATCTTTTTGCACGCTTCAACTCTCTGGAAGCTGAGCTCAAACCGGCCAAGCCCTTTGTCTGGATGACGGAAAAGGACCAGCGGTTCACGATGCTGCCCATGTCGTTTAACCAAATCGACCAACCGTCATTCTGGTTGGCCACGCCGGTTGATCGCAGCGCAGCCGAAGAATGGAAACTCACCCTGATCTACAACATTGTCTGGATCGTACTCAGCATGGTCATCATCATTGCCCTGATCGCCAACCTGATCGCCCGAAAAGTCGACCGGATCAAAGATTCGATCCTCTCGGGCCTGGAGCGCATTATGAACCGAGAAGAAGATAATGTTAGTTTTGCCTGGTCGGGACCAGCCGAGCTGGTAAATCTCGGAGACGAACTCACAACCCTGGCCCGCCAATACACCATAACCAGAAAAAAACAAAAAGATGCCGAAGGCGCCTTGCGCGAAAGTGAGGACAAATTCCGCAATCTAACCGCATCGGCCCAGGACGCCATTGCCATGATGGACCACCACGGCGATATTTCATACTGGAACGAGGCCGCCTCGGAAATATTCGGCTATACCGAAAACGAAGCCATGGGCAAACCTATTCATATGTTAATATCTCCCAGGCTTGCCGATTCGACTCAACAAAAATCGTCCGAGGCCAAACCCGTCGCCGACGGCCCGATCAAGGAAACCGTTGAGCTGATCGCCAGACATAAACAGGGCACCGAGGTGCCCATTGAACTCTCGCTGTCCGAGGCCAGAATAAAAGATAAATGGCATTCCATCTGGATAATCCGTGACATTACCGAACGTAAAAATGCCGAAGAAGAGATGAAGCTTCAGCAACAACAACTCATCCAGGCCGACAAGATGATCTCCCTTGGCGTATTGATAGCCGGGGTCGCCCATGAAATCAACAACCCGAACAGTATCGCCATTCTCAACACCTCCATGCTCGCCAAAACCTGGGAAAGCGCAAGACCCATTCTTGATGAATACTATAACGAAAACGGCGAATTTCTTGTCGCCGGCCTCGACTACAGCGAAATGCGCGACCATATCCCACGCCTGTTTCTTGAGCTTGATGAAAGCACCAGACGGATCAAAAATATTGTTCACGATCTAAAGGATTATGCCCGCCAGGATACGACTCGTGTAATGGAAACGGTTGATCTCAATGAGATTGCCACGGCGGCAGTGCGCCTGAACAGCAATAAGATAAAAAAATCGACCAGATCATTTTGCAGCCGACCCAGCGCCGATTTACCCCCGATCAGGGGTAACCGCCAGCGGCTTGAACAGGTGGTGATCAACCTGATCCAGAACAGCTGTGAGGCCCTGGCCGACCAAAACCAGGCCATTATCTTATCAACAGAGTTCGATCAGGATAAAAATGAAGTCTTAATCAAGATTGAAGACCAGGGGCAAGGCATAGCCCCGGAAGTAATGCACCAGATCATGGATCCATTTTTTACAACCAAAAGGGCTTTAGGCGGAACCGGACTGGGGCTTTCCGTCTCGGCCGGCATTATCAAAGAGCATGGGGGAACGATCGGTTTTATCTCCACCCCGGGAAAAGGCACCATTGTCACGGTTAGCTTTCCGGTTTACGCTGAAGAAAAAGCCGGGGCCGACCTCGGCCCAAATGCTGATGACAAAGCAAAAGATCAATAGTAGGCTTAAATAGTAATTAAGCTGAGACAATCACTCTTTTTTTCAGGAGATCCCCGTTGCCATGAAAAAGATCCCCGGCAAAGAACGGCCCATACTGCTGGTTGACGATGAACAGGCCTGGCTGCACAGCTTCAGCCTGACCCTGCGCGCCAAGGGACTGAAAAACATCGTTTGCTGTCAAGACAGCCGAAAGGTTCAGGCGATCCTCGCAGAACAGGATATCGGGGTTATTGTGCTCGATCTTACCATGCCGCATCTGGCCGGAGATGAACTGCTGCCCATCCTCAGCCGGGAGCATCCCGACATCCCGGTCATCATCCTCACCGGACTCGACCTGGTCGACACGGCGGTCAACTGCATGAAACTAGGCGCCTTTGACTACTACACCAAGGTGAGCGAAGAAAACAGGCTTATCGCCGGTGTCCAACGGGCCATCAAGATCAGCCGCCTTAAACAGGAAAACAGCCTGCTAAAAAATCATTTCCTGGAAGATACCCTTGACCACCCCGAGGTCTTTGCCGGGATCATTACCCATAACAAAGCCATGCGCTCCATCTTTCAATACATGGAATCGATCGCCTTTACCGATGAACCGGTACTCATTTCAGGGGAAACCGGGGTGGGCAAAGAGCTCATCGCCCGGGCGGTCCATACCCTGAGCGACCGCAAAGGGGAATTCGTGCCGGTTAATATTGCCGGCCTCGATGACACCATGCTGGCCGACACCATGTTCGGACATAAAAAAGGGGCTTTTACCGGAGCCGATCGGGCCCGGGCCGGGCTCATCGAACAGGCCGGCAACGGAACCCTGTTTCTCGATGAGATCGGTGATTTGTCGCAAACCTCCCAGATCAAGCTTCTCAGACTGCTGCAGGAACAGGAATACTTCCCCTTGGGTTCCGACATCGCCAAAAGAACCAACTGCCGGATGGTCTTCGCAACCCACAGGGATCTTGACGGCTTGCAGAACGAGGGCAGTTTCAGAAAAGATCTTTATTACCGACTCCACGCCCATCGCATCCATATCCCACCCTTGCGCGAACGATTTGACGACTTGCCGATCCTGGTCGATTTTTTTCTTGAGCACGCCGCCCAAAAACTTGCTAAAAATAAGCCCGCCTATCCCAAAGAACTCATTGATCTGCTTGGCACCTATGATTTCCCCGGCAACATCAGGGAACTAAAGAATATGATCTTTGACGCGGTAAGTAAGCATAAGAGCAAAACCCTTTCCATGGAATCATTCAAAAATTACATTCACCACAAAAGGCCGCACCTGGATGGGGTTATCAATACTCCCCAGGATGCCGTAACTCCATTTGCCGCACTGGCCAGCTTGCCCACCCTGAAAGAAGCAGGTTTTCTCCTGATTCAGGAGGCCCTGAACCGGGCAAACGGCAACCAGGCGATTGCCGCCGAACTGCTGGGGATTACCAGACAGGCTTTAAACTGGCGCTTGAAACAATGCAACAAAACAGATTGAGAATTAACAAAAATTGCAGTTACCCCCATGGTTACCCCTAAGTTTCAGCCACCAAGGAGATTAATACTGATAACGTTTTGATATCCATGGTTATATATCTGCTTTATTAACCCCAAGATTTCTAACTGCACATTAATGGTAATCAGTTTTCGCTGAGCCCTTCAACTTGCCAATCACTTGTCCATCCAATTGACAGGGTGCAAATTATTTTGCATTTAAGAAAAAACCTTTTCACTGCAACTCCCTGCCACCCCTAACTCTCTAATCACCTCCCGGCTTAAATGTAAAACAACCTTGCACCCCTTCTATTTTACAGCCTTAAACCGTAAAAACCTAAAAATATCACAAACTCAACACGTTAACAACAAGAACAATAAGTTGGCACTTTATTTGCTTTATCTTGAACGCAAAGTTTAGAAATCAGCATAAATTTAAATCAACAACCCTCCATAAACAAGAATAGGGGGAAGGCAACCAGGCAATATGCCTAAAGAGCGAGACAAAATCATTGTTGCATTATCATTAATTAACGAGGAGGAAAATCAATGTCCCAAAAAAAAATACTGACGTTTATTCCGCTTTTTGTTTTTACCGCTTTTCTAATAGGCAGCCCAGGCGGAGCCATAACTCCAGCCTTGGCAGAAGATGCTGCCCCAATGGCGGCTCAGGCCGAGAATGTCTTTAAAGGCAAAGTTGTCGGTCTATCAAAAAAAGCTAAAACTATCTCGATCGAGGTCGGCGATAAAACCGAGATGGTCAAGTTCGATGACGAAACCAAGGGACTGGAGCATGCCTTAACCGATCACGCGGCCATAATAAAATTTGAAAAACGCGGCAATGCAAAGGTTGCCACCGTAATCAAACCAAAACTTGCCAAGCTGCCTGAAGGGGTTACCGAAATTATGACCGAGGAATTGGCAAAACTTATCGCCATGGGGCCGGAAAAGGGCAAATATATTCTGGTCGATTCTCGTCCCGGCGGACGTTTTCATGAAGGGTCTATCCCAACAGCGATAAATATCCCGGTTCCCAAAATGGCGGAAACAGCAAAGTCGTTACTGCCTGCACTTGACAAAATCGGCGATATTCAACTCATTTTTTATTGCGGTGGACCAACCTGCGGCATGAGCACCAAAAACGCCGGCATGGCGAAGAAAATGGGTTACCAAAACGTTCGGGTTTTGCTTCAGGGCGTACCTGGCTGGAAAAAAGAAGGTAACATAGTTGTTGCTTCTGAAAAACTCGTCAAGACCGGCAACATTATCCTCGTGGATCTTCGGTCGAAACAGGAATATGAAAACAGCCATATTCCAAGAGCTTATAATATTCCATTAAGCGCACTGCCGGACAGTGAGGATGACATCCCGAGCATCAAGAGCGCTCCGATTGTAGTTTACGGAAGCAATGATGCGGAAACAGAAAAAGCTTTCAAAATTTTAAAAAAAATGGGAGCAAAGAAAGGTTCAATCTGGAGCGGAGGCATGGCCTCATGGACGGCTAACGGCAACACGATTGCCTCTGGTCCTACCCCTGATGAAATTGCCTGGAAACGCGAAATGGGCAAGGAAGAAGTCAGTGTGGCCGACTTCATGAACGCGATCGAAGGAACCGCCGGCAAAATTGTACTTGATGTCCGCAACAATGATGAAGCGAAGAGCGGCATGTTCTCAAACGCCGTTCATATTCCCTTGGATGAAATCGAAGCCAGGGCCGCGGAATTGCCAAAGGACAAGGAAGTACTGGTTCACTGCACCACCGGCGCCCGGGCGGAAATGGCTTGCCGGGCACTGAAAAAAGCAGGTTATCAAAGTAAATTCGTGGTCGCCAACGTGGAATGTGAAGACGGAAAATGTGAAATCAGTGAATAATTAATTCTTGGCCCACAAACACAGTACTGGCTACTGTGTGTTTCTCCCTCAAAGCCCGTGTCGGATCAAACCGACACGGGCTTATTTTTGCAGATTATCCCCGAGTTTTAGCCGCGAACAACGTCGGGCTGAACTCAATCCACAGAGAAAACCTCAGGTAATTTTTTTTACCAACTGAAGATTATCTTTTTAAGAAAGAAGAGAGGATATTATTCGGGGAAAAACCTTTGGGGGATAGCGGCTAATTGCTCAGAACATGGGTAACCATTTCACGCAGCATCTTCAAATCAATGGGTTTCTGCAATGTGCCCTTGGCCCCCAATGTTTCAGCAATCGGCAAATATGAATCAGGACCGATCTGGCCGCCACCCGACATGGCGATAATCTTTACATCGGGAAAACGATCACATAACTGGACGATGGTCTCCACCCCGTCCTGTTCCGGCATCAGAAGATCGGTAATGACTAAGTCGGCGGGAGAATCACGATAAAGACGCACACCTTCCTTACCGTTGCCAGCCAAAACAATTTCATACCCCCAGCTCATCAACACATCCTGCAAAAGTTTGCGAATAGGCGATTCATCATCGATAACTAAAATCTTTTTCATAAATGACCAACTTTTATCTATAGCAACTCTTATTCGCTGATTAAACCAAGCTTAACACATGTAGCTATAACCTTTTCAGAGTCAATGGGTTTGGTGAGATATGCCTCACATTGGCCTTTCATAAAAGATTTCATGATATTCTTCGCATCACCAAGAGCCGAGACCATAATAACCTTTACCAGATCCTTGCCGCCTATGCCCCTTTCTTGTTCTATTTCTCTTATTTTTTTTAAGGCCTGCTGCCCGTCCATCTCCGGCATCATAATATCGAGACAGATCAAATCATATCGTTTATTTTCATCCAGGCCCTTTTGAAAAGCGGCCAGACACTCAAGTCCATTCGATGCGGCATGACATACGCCATATGGCGAAAAAATTTCCTGCAATAAGGTCCTGCTGACAAACTCATCTTCAACTATTAAAATTTTCATCATCGGCCCCGTTTCATAACACTTCTATTTACACATAATTTCTTTATTTTAAATAGCTACCTGTTTTGACTCAAAACCAATTGGTTTCATTAAAAAATCTTTGAACCAAAGCCATCTCTTTTTCAAGAGCCTTAAACGTATTCTTAGCTTCAGTTAAATTTTGTTCCGTCCCCATTTTTTCAAGAGAATATGCCAAAGCAGCAGCATTGTCGGCTCCGAAATTTAGCAAGATCCCTTTTAACGCATGGGCCTTCTCATTAAGGGCCGCGGCATCACCACTTTCAATAATAGCGGCTATTGTTTGCATATCATCCGGATAATTTTCAAGCAAATGCCCGACAAGCCTTTTCAAGACCTCAACATTACCGTGCAAAGACTTTTTAATCATCGACAAATTAACCACACTATCGATGATGACCTCATCTGGAACAACTGCGGATTGCCCTGATTGATCATCAGTATGATGGTTGTCGACTAATGGCAAAGCAAGATATTTGTTTATGATAGCATAAAGTTTTTCAGGGTTAAAAGGTTTTGCAATATAGTCATCCATCCCGGCGGCCAGGCATTCCGCGCGATACCCCGGCTTGGCATGGGCAGTCAGCGCTATGATCGGGGTATGCCGCCCGCTAGCTTGTTCAAGCTGCCTAATGGCGGCAGTGGCCTGCAACCCATCCATTCTGGGCATCTGGATATCAAGCAGGATCAAGTCAAACTCCATGGATCGGCAGGCATCAACCGCCTCCTGCCCATCATTGGTTGTTGTTATCTTCCAAGGGGCATGACCTAACAGCTCTTTGATGAGTTCGCGGTTTATGAAATCATCTTCCGCAACCAAGATATTTTTATGCGCGCTAAAAGCCCCCTGACCGGCAAGTAGCCCGTCAGCGGCCTCTGCATCAACCGAGGCGGCAGAAATCGGCAAAGATGTTGCAACATCGGCGTGATCTCCATCGTCAACAATAAGACCGGCCTCCTCATCGGCTTGAGCCTCCTGCAGCCCATAGGGAATGCTGCAATAAAAGATGCTCCCCTTATTTTCTACGCTTTCCGCCCAGATCCTTCCGCCAAGGGACTCGGCAAGCATTTTTGAAAAAAAGAGGCCGATGCCGGTCCCGCCGTAACGCCTGGTCATGGAACCATCCAGTTGCACAAATTCGTCAAAAATATCTGTAAGTTTATCCTTGGGTATACCTATTCCGGTATCACGAACGATAAAACAGATAAACAGCCTGTGTTTTAAGGCAACATCTTGGTCACCGCCAACTCGGACCTCCACTTCCACCAAGCCTTGTTCGGTAAACTTGATGGCGTTATTTACCAAATTAACCATAATTTGCCGCAACCGTCCGGGATCTCCGATAAGTTTGGTGGGTACGGCGGGATCCATCCTTTTACTCAGAGTCACCCCCTTACTCTCAGCTTCAAGAAAAAACGGGGCCAGCATCTCATCGAGTTCAAAATCCAGATCAAAAGGAAGTTCATCAATATTAAGTTTTTGCGCCTTGAGCCGGGCGAGATCCAACAGATCATTGATGATTCTCAACAGAGCATTGGCCGAAGATTGACACATCATCAGGTATTTCTGTTGCTGAGCAGTCAACTCGGTATTCAACAACAAAGAAGACATACCCAGGATTCCGTTAAGGGGGGTTCTCAATTCATGGGTCATATTGGTAATGAACTGCTCCCGCAATCGGCTGGTCTCTTCCGCCTCTTCCTTGGCCTTGATCAACTCCTGTTCGCGTTCCTTGTTTTTAGTGATATCTTCTTTAAGGGCCAGATAATGAGTTATCTCACCCCGATCATTCCTGATCGGCGAAATTTCGACTGCCTCCCAGTAAAATGTGCCGTCTTTCTTACGGTTACACAACTCACCACGCCATTCATTACCGGCGCTGATCGTTTTCCACAATTCGCTATAAAGCTCAAAAGGCTGCAGACCTGACTTCAGCAGATTGGGGTTTTGGCCGACGGCCTCATTAAAGGTGTAACCGGTAACCTCGGAAAATTTTGGATTGACGTATTCAATCATCCCGTTGGTATCGGTTATTACCACCGAGACCGGACTTTGCTCAACCGCCCGGGAAAGCTTGCGCAGCTTTTCTTCAACCTGCTTCTGCTTGGAAATATTATGATAAACAAGAATAACCTGCTCGACCTCATCATAATCGTCAAGTACGGGCCAGGCCATAATCTCGGCCGTAAACATTTCGCCCTGCCGGGTTTTCAAAACACTGACTTTTTCAGCAGGCAACTTACTCTCAAAAACCTGCTTTGCCGGACAGTTCTCAATCTGACAAATGCGGTCCCATGCAGCCCCATCCAATGCGGAGCAACCGTCACTTTCCTCAGGCGGCAGAAAAATAGAACAACACGACATTTGCAACTCAACCGGGTCATCGCCTCTAACTAGGTTCCTGACCGATAAATTTGCGAGCACCACCTGGTATTTTCGATCAACAACCATGATCGGATCGCCGATGCATTCAATAATGTTTTGTAAATATTCTCTGCTTTGATGTGTATCAATGTCAAACCTGGCCAGATCCTCTTGCCTGGTACGAGTCTCGGCCGTGAGCTGCTGCCTGAACTTGGCCAATTTCTCTTCCATTTTAGCCGAATAGACATGGGTCAACAGATAAAGAACAGCACCCAATATCAAACAAAAAGCAACAACGCCACTTACCGCATACTGAAAACGGACAACCGAATCATGGATGTCGACAAAAATCAGAAAGGAGCCGAACTCCTGCTCAAGGCCATCAAAAAGAGGAATTGCAATTACTTGAAAATAACGGCCGGCCACCTTGATTCGAGGCGCTTCGTCACCTGCCTCTCTTGATTTGAGATAAGCCATTGCCTCAATGCCAATCTCCTTGGCTAAAGATTGACGCGCTACAACCACATCGGCCAACATTTCCCATTGCGGCACGACTCCGACCATCTTCACGGCCTCTTCCCATTTTTCGCGATCCAGATATTTTTTATTCAGCAACAGGACATAGCTCTTTGCCGAGAGCGTAGCGGCAAGATCTTGACCGGGAGAAACCAGAGAATTAACTTCTTTTCCCAACAAGGCGAATCCACTAAGACCATTTTCATCAACGAGAGGCGCGGCCATCAGCAGGATAACCTTCCCGGATGAGTCAAGTTCGATGGCGGACACTGTTTTTAATGCCGCAGCCGATTCGGCCAGAAGACTCTTAACCAAAGCAACCTCAGGCTCGTTGGCGGAACCGTACTGTTCGTAAATTGATTTGAAATTATGATCGTAAAAACAAAGATGGTGAAGAGCTAAACCGGACTGAGGCATTAAAAACAATGGATCGACCTGCCGACGCAGAGTCACTACATCCCTACTCCGTAACGATGCTTTTAATTGCGGGTTTAGCTGGAACAGGGAAAGCAAAACTTCAAGGCCTGCGCTTTCGCGATCAAGGGCATGGTCGACATGGGATTGCAGCTCTTGCGTGCGAATCTGCATCTCGCGGACAAAAAAGCGCTCCTTCAGTTGATAACAGGTAAAGAGGAAAACTAGCAGTAAGAGGACAAAAACTATTCCGGTGGAAACAAGAATCTTGCCCCTGATCTTTTCATCACTTAATTTCATTCAACAGCCGATTCTATGAAAGTAACTGCATTATACTTGCGGCGATTTTATCAAGAGGGACCAGCTTCTCGGCTCCGCCCCGCTTAAAGGCCTCATTGGGCATCCCGAAAACCACGCTCGAAGCCTCGTCCTGGGCCATGGTCCGGGCGCCGCTCTGCCGCATGGCCAACATCGCGTCGGCGCCATCCGCCCCCATCCCGGTAAGCATAACGCCGATGGCATTGGCGCCGACATGCTTGGCCACGGACTGCATCAAAACCTCCACCGAAGGCCGGTGACCGCAGACCTTTTCCCCGGGCTCACATACCACCTTGTAAATGCCGCCGGAACGCTGGATCCGCATGTGGATATCACCAGGAGCGATAAGAATCCGGCCGGGCATCACCCGGTCGCCGCTTTCCGCCTCCTTAACCTGCATGTCGCAAATACCGTTGAGCCGCTCGGCAAACATCTTGGTAAAGCCCGGCGGCATATGCTGAACAATAACCACCCCGGGCATGGTCGCCGGAAAACGGCTGATCACGGTGCGGATCGCCTCGGTGCCGCCGGTGGAAGCGCCGATGGCAATAACCTTGTCGGTGGACTCGGCCAGGGCTCGAGGCGCCGATAAAACCCGTTCCGACGGCAAAACCTGACGTTTGCTTTTCCAGTGTGAAACATTAGCGTTTTTGGCTATTTTCACCTTGGTGCGCAACTCCATCATCATCCCTTCCAGGCCGCGGGCCAGATCAGTGGTCGGCTTGGAAACAAAATCGACGGCGCCCGCCTCCAACGCCTCCATGGTAATCCGCTTGCCCTTCTGGGTAAGCGCACTGACCATCACCACGGGAATAGGATACTGGGGCATGAGCCTGCGCAGAAAGTCTACCCCGTCCATCCGCGGCATCTCCACATCCAGGGTCAGGACATCGGGTTTGAGCTGAACGATCTTATCCCTGGCCACAAAAGGATCGGGGGCCATGCCGACCACTTCGATTCCCGGATCCTTGGAAAGCCCCTCACTGAGAATACTTCGCACCAGAGAGGAATCATCAACAATCAACACCCGGACACGATTATTATTTTGAGAATCATTTACTGCCATGCATTATCCTTTAAATAGATTGGTAAGTAGCGGGCATTACATATTTATACAATTGCTGTTCACGCCCCAAGGACTCGGAATGGCCGATAAAGAGATAACCTCCAGGCTCAAGAAACTGATGAAACCTTCGCACCAGGGCATCACGAGTTTCCTTGTCAAAATAAATCATGACATTACGACAAAAAATCATATGAAATTTCTTCTTGAACGGAAACTGGGTGTTCATCAAATTAAATCGGCGAAAAGTCACATCTCTTTTAACCTGCTCGGCCACGGAAACATCACCGTTCGGCAAACTGCTCATAAATTTCTTTTTTAAATTAACCGGCATCTCTTCGACACGTCCCGGCGGATAAATCCCAAGTTTTGCAAAATTAAGAACCTGTTCGGAAATATCGGTGGCGAGAATCCCGGCATCCCAGTTGCGGTAGTTGAGGCCGAAATGATCAAGCATCAACATAACCAGCATATAAGGCTCTTCACCGGTAGAACAGCCGGCGCACCAAATCCGGATATCGTTGGAGGATTTCTGCTGCAATCGAGCCACCGCTTCCGGTAAAGCGGTACGGACAAAAAACTCAAAATGCGCTTTTTCCCGATAAAAAAAACTGTAATTGGTTGAAATACGATTGATCAGCTCAGTAAGGCTGCTGTGACTCTTTTCTTTAACGAGAAAATCATAATATTGCTGAAAAGAAGTAAAACCACGGGCCCTTAACAGAGGCTGCAGGCGCCCGATAACGAGAGACCTTTTCTGCTCGGTAAGATTAATGCCGAAATGTTTGTAAACCAGTTCTCTGAGTTGTAAAAATTCTTTATCGCCGAGTAAAACACCGGTGGAGGCAAAATTTTTCTCCTGCTGCGGACTACCTTGATTATCTTTAAACGATTGGGGCATCTTAAATCACAGAATTTTGCCGCGAATAAAAGGGAAAGGAAAATTTAGTCTTTTCCTTTCCCCCCTTACCCGAAGACCATTGGTATATAATAACCCCTTGATTGAAACAGGGCTATTTCGTCAATAAAACTAAGCCGCGTTTTCAGCGGACACCGAACTGATTTGCTCCAGCTCCTCATCATATAAAAGCTGGCCGACATCAAGGATTATTTTCACCTCATCATCCATCTTGCCCATCCCCTTGATGAATCTGCTGCCCTTTTTCCTACCTGATTTAGGCGGTGGCTCGACCTGGTCTTCCGGAATATCCGCAACCTCACGGACCTCATCAACAACCAGTCCCACCGCGTTTTCATCAATATCGACAACCACGATACAGGTCCGGTCGTCGTATTCACGGGGCTCCAGCTTGAAACGGGTCCTGACATCCATTACCGGTATCACCTTGCCGCGCAGATTGATAACCCCTTTGACAAAATCCGGCATATCCGGCACTTCGGCGATCTTTTGAATGCCAATTATCTCGGTGACATAGGCGATTTCTATCCCATAATCCTCACCGGCCAGATGAAAGGTCAGATACTTATCTTTTTGAGTATCCTCGTCATCGTATAATTCATCATCCATCTCAACAACTTGTTTCTCGTCAGCCATAGGACTACTCCCTTTTATTTTCTCTCTTTAAGAAAAAACCTGCCTTGACTTAAAACAAGGGGCAAGAAAAAAAATTCTCCCCCCTTGTCGTTTTTAATTAATATTTACCAAACTCGGCGTCGTCCAGAGCAATAACGTCACTCGGCTTCGAAGTCGGCTTTTTAGCTGTTTTTTGTTCGGCAATAGGGGTCTCACCCCAATAAACATCTTTGGCAGGAGCCGGCTTGGCATGCTGCGACAAAGCAGGTTGCGGCCGGTTCGAATAACCAAGCTGCCGCACTTTAAAATTGCTCATCATATCCTTCATGTGCACTGCCTGGCTGGAAAGCTCTTCCGCCGCGGCAGCCGACTCCTCGGCGCTGGCCGTGTTTTGCTGGGTTACCTGATCAATCTGGCCCAGGGCCTGATTGGTTTGAGAAATCCCCTGGGCCTGCTCATTGGAGGCCGCGGCGATCTCACCGACCAGATCGGTGACCTTGGTGACCGAGGCGACGATCTCGGACAACGCCTCGCTGGTTGCTTCCGCTATCTTGGTGCCGTTCTCGGTCTTGGCCACGGAACCTTCGATCAGCTCGGCCGTCTCCTTGGCCGCCTTGGCACTGCGGGCCGCAAGGTTACGCACCTCCTCGGCCACCACGGCAAAGCCCTTGCCGTGCCGACCGGCCCGGGCCGCTTCCACCGCCGCGTTCAAGGCAAGCAGATTGGTCTGAAAGGCGATCTCATCGATGACCTTGATGATCTTGGAGATATTCTGGCCGGCCTCGTTGATCTCGCCCATGGCCGACACCATCTGCTGCATCTGACCATTGCCCTTTTCCGCCGCATCCCGGGTCTGGGTGGCCAATTGATTGGCCTGGGTCGCATTTTCGGCGTTGGTGGTGGTCTGGGAGGCCATCTGGGTCATGGAGCTGGTGATCTCCTCCAAGGAAGCGGCCTGCTCGGTGGCGCCCTGGCTCAAGGCCTGGCTCGCGTCGGAAACCTGACCTGAACCGGAAGCGATCTGCTCGGTGGCCACCAGGATATCGGAAATAATCTTGTTAAGATCATCCCCGGTCTTCTTAAGCGAATTGCGGATCGCGTCATCCTCGTCACGGGGATTGGCCTCAAAGGTGAGGTCACCGGCCGCCAGTTTCTGCAGGGCATGGACCATCTCATTCTGCAGGTTGTCGGCAAAACTGTCCATGGTTTTGGCCATAATGCCGATCTCATCACCCCGATCCATGTTCAACCGGCTGTCCAGATGGCCTTTTTCCATTTCCTGCAGCATATGTACGGTCTTATTCACCGGCTGAGTAATGGAACGGGTAATGATCATGGCCACCCCGATAATCGCGCCAAGACCAATCACAAAGATAACGCCCATGATCCATTTAAGGGTATGTACCGCGGCAAAGGCCTCGCTCTCGTCGATCTCGGCGATCACCGCCCAGGTGAGACCGCCAAGGTCAAGGGGAGCAAAAACCGACAGCACCGGATTGTCGTTATAGTCCTGAATTATCCTGGCGCCGGCCCTGCCGGACAAGGCCTCACGGGCCGCCTCGGTATCGACACTGCCTACCGAAGGATTGGCGAACGAGGCCTTGACCGAGTGGTTGGTGGGGTCTAGAAAAGAATCGGAGCGCATCAGTTTGTCCGGGCCGACCAGATAAGACTCTCCACTCTGGCCCATGCCGTCCCGCTGCTGCATGATCTTATTGATCGCCCCCAGGGAAACCTGAAGAGCGACAACCATTTCCACCCCGTCTTTGCTGACAACCGGCTGGGCGATAAAGGAACAGGGCTCATTGTTACTTGCTGCATAGGGGGCAAAATCGGCCATGCCGTACTGCTTGGTCTGCAGAACCTTCTTGACCAAAGAACCTAGGTTGGAACTTGCATATTTACCATTAACAAAATTGGTATTGTAATCGGCTTCCTTGGCCACCGTGTAAAAACAATGCCCATCAGGAGCAATCAAAAAAAGATCATAATAACCATACAGTTTGACATATTTTTCATAGAATGCGGTGCCCGATTCATCAACCGGACTGAAGGCCTCGGCCACGTCGATCTCGGTGAGCAGGGCCCATTTGACGCCACTGCCCAGCTCAATGGTGTCCCAGGCGGATAACACGTCATTACCATTGTAATCCTCAATCACCTTGGCCCCGCTGTTACCGGCAAGGGCGGAACGAACCGCCTCGGTGTCAGCCTTGTTGTTATTCCTGAAAGACGCCTTTACCGAATGGCTTTCCGGAGCAAGAAAAGAGTCGGAACGCATCAGGAGATCCTGACCAACCACATAGGTTTCCCCGGTCTTACCCAGGCCTTTGCGCTCACCCATGATCAAATTGATTTGGGCAATGGGCATCTGCATGGCAACATAGCCATTCAACTTGCCGTTGCCATCCCGCATCTGAGCCATCATGAAACCGGCAGGATCACCGCCCGAAGGCGCATAAGGAGCGATATCGCCAATGGCAATTTCGTCACCGCTCATATTTTTGGCATACTGAAAGGCCTTGCCCATTGCCGAATCACGCAGAACACTGTTGGGAATGTTCATGCCCAGATCTGATTCTTTTTCCGCGCTGTAGACGATGGTGCCGTCCGGGTTGATCAAAAAAAGGTCGTACCAGCCATACTGAAGATTAATCTCCTTGAGGCGGGAATCATATTTTTTAACAATCGCCTGCCACTGGCCGGAATCAACCTTACCGGCCCCGCTGATCTGGGCCAAGGCATTGACTGCATAGGGATCATCCCGTAAAAGGATGAGTTTGCCCCTGATACCGTCGACATATTCCTTAAAACTGACTTTCTTGTTTTCCTGAATTGCCCGAAGTTTGGCAAAGGCCTCGCTCCTGAGAGTGCCGACTGTCTCCATCAACACGCCCATATCGCCTTTGCGCTCAACAAAAAACTGCTTGATCTGAGCTTGTTTGATCGCCTGGACCCCGGTGAGCTGATTAAACGCGCCCTGGCTCAAGGCGGCACTGGCCTTGGTAAGTGAGGTGAGGCCGATAATCGCGAACGGAATAATCCCCACTCCGAGAAAGGCCAACAACAGTTTTGTCCCCAGCTTCATGTTTTTCAGCATAACAAGCCCTCCATCTCAGATAATTTTGTTGATTTATTCCCGCTCCCCCAAGCGTATGGCACCACACCACATCAACAAAACAGTTAAAGTCGCCCCAACCCCGGGGCCGTACAAGAAAAAAAGCAACAACATCTTGGGAAAACGGGCGATCTGCCGATTTCCCAAGATGACCAGCTAATTGTTAATATTTACCAAACTCCGAGTCATCCAGCGCAATGACATCACTGGGTTTATGGGCTTTTACCTTTTCCTTTTTCGCCACCGGCGTTGCCGAACCATGGGCCGCTCCCCAAGAGCCCTGGGCCGGAGCGGCTGGTTTGGCGTAAGCCGCATGATGGGTCAAGGCGGGCTGGACATTAGACCGCATCCCACCGCCACGAACCTTGAACTTAGCCATCATATCTTTCATGTGCACCGCCTGGCTGGAAAGCTCTTCCGCGGCCGCGGCCGACTCCTCGGCACTGGCCGTGTTCTGCTGGGTTACCTGATCAATCTGGCCCAGAGCCTGGTTGGTCTGGGAAATCCCCTGGGCCTGCTCATTGGAGGCGGCGGCGATCTCACCTACCAGGTCGGTCACCTTGGTCACCGAACCTACGATCTCGGCCAGGGCCTCGCTGGTCAACTGAGCGATCTTGGTGCCGTTTGTGGTCTTGGCCACCGAGCTTTCTATCAATTCCGCGGTCTCCTTGGCCGCCTTGGCGCTACGGGCCGCAAGGTTGCGCACCTCTTCGGCCACCACGGCAAAACCCTTGCCGTGCCGGCCGGCCCGAGCCGCTTCCACCGCGGCGTTTAAGGCCAACAGGTTGGTCTGGAAGGCGATCTCATCAATGACCTTGATAATCTTGGAGATACTCTGGCCGGCTTCGTTGATCTCGCCCATGGCCGCCACCATCTGCTGCATCTGGCCATTGCCTTTTTCCGCCGCGTCCCGGGTCTGGGTGGCCAACTGATTGGCCTGGGTCGCATTTTCGGCGTTGGTGGTGGTCTGGGAGGCCATCTCGGTCATGGAACTGGTGATCTCTTCCAAAGAAGCGGCCTGCTCGGTGGCACCCTGGCTCAGGGCCTGGCTCGCATCGGAAACCTGACCGGAGCCGGAAGCAATCTGCTCGGTGGCCACCAGGATTTCAGATATAACCATATTGAGATCATCACCGGTTTTCTTTAACGAATTTCTGATCGCGTCCTTATCATCATAGGGGGTGGCTTCAAAGGTGAGATCACCGGCCGCCAGTTTCTGCAGGGCATGCACCATCTCATTCTGCAGACTGTCGGCAAATTCATCCATGGTTTTGGCCATAATGCCGATCTCATCTTCCCGATCCATGTGCAAACGGTTATCAAGATGGCCCTTGGCCATCTCATCCAGCATATGCACGGTCTTATTCACCGGCTGGGTTATGGAGCGGGTAATCATCAACGCAACCGCGATAATGGCGGTCAGGCCGATCACAAAAATAACCCCCATAATCCACTGCAGGGTTTTGACGGAGGCAAAGGCCTCGGCCTCATCAATCTCGGCGATAACCGCCCAGGTCAACCCATCGAGTTTAATCGGCGCATACACGGAAAGAACCGGGTTATCATTATAATCCTGAATAATCTTGGCGCCGGAACGACCGGCAAGGGCCTCGCGGGCCGCCTCGGTATCGACACTGCCTGCCGACGGATTGGCGAATGAAGCCTTTACCGAGTGGTTGGTGGGGTCTAGAAAGGAATCGGAGCGCATCAACTTGTCCGGGCCGACCAGATAAGACTCTCCGCTCTGGCCCATGCCGTCGCGTTGCTGCATTACTTTATTAATCGCCTCAAGAGACAGCTGCAGAGCAATTATCTGCTGCACCTTCCCATCCTGCACAGCAGGAATGGCAATAAAAGAGGCCGGTTCACCGTTGCTCGGCGCATAGGGCGCAAAATCGGCCATGCCGTATTCCCTGGTCTGGAGAACCTTGCGGACCAGCTTCCCGAGGTTGGAGTCGGCATACTTGCCGTTAACCATGTTGGTTTTATAATCCGCCTCCTTGGCCACCGTATAATAAACATTGCCGTTCGGCTCAATCAGGAAAAGATCATAGTAGCCATATTCCTTAATGTAGTTGGTGAAATAGTTATCCATTTCCTCATCAACATTTGTGGACATGGCCCCTTCACTGCTTCCCTTATCCAGGGCCGCTACGGTCTGAGCCAACACATTCATATCTCCCTGCCGTTCGGCAAAAAACTGCAGAATCTGGCCTTTCTTGATAGCCTGCACCGCGGTAAGCTGGTTAAAGGCCGACGCCTCCAAGGCCGTGCTCGCCTTGTTCAACGAGGTCAAACCGATGACGGCAAAGGGAAGTATTCCCACGGACAAAAAGGCTAATAACAACTTTGTTCCAAGCTTCATTTTTTTTAACATTTCAACATCCTCTAATCATTTAGTTTCCAAGATGGCCATGTTTCTTCGTCATCAAGGCCTACCGCTTTTGTTTCTTTATTGCTCAATAAGCAAAATATAATCCCAACCCTAATCAAATCTCAGCCAAGGCAAATCACTATCTTGCCCGAGCGTTATGCCTTTGGAGATATACATCAAGTTAAAACATGATGCTTTTTATTGTTAGTGAACCCATCTAGTCTAATTGACCTGGGATATCTCGCCAAGATTCTGAACATCGAGAATCAGGCAGACTTCGCCGTCACCCATGATGGTGCAGCCGGATACGCCACCGCCGGCATTGCCGACCTTAGTTATATAATTTGACAAACCCTTGATAACCGTCTGCTGTTGCCCCAGCATCTCATCGACAAAAAGACAAAAATTACTATCCTTGGTCTCAAGGACAATCAAAATTCCCTGGTCAAGGTTGGTGTAATCCGCGCGAATATTGTGCAGTTCATGCAAACGGATAACCGGCAACAGATGTTCACGAACCCGAACCAACTCCTGACCGTCGGGCGAAACGGTGATTTGCTCGGCCCTGGGTTGAAACGACTCCCTAATCGAAAGCAACGGCACAATATAACGGGACTTACCGGTCCGAATCAGCATCCCCTCGATAATGGCCATGGTGAGCGGAATGCGCAGCACGATGGACGTGCCTTTGCCGAACTTGCTGTGAATATCTATTTTGCCGTTAATCTTATTGAGATTCTGCCGGACAACGTCCATGCCGACCCCGCGTCCCGAAACATCAGTGATCTGATCAGCCGTAGAAAAGCCGGGGAGAAAAACCATATTAAAGACTTCGGAATCTTTCATCTGACTGCCGTCATCGTCGATAATGCCGCGCTCGCGGGCCTTGGCAATGATTCGTTCCCGACTGAGCCCTCGGCCGTCATCGGTAATGGTGATCTGCACATTACCCTCTTCATGGCTGGCCGAAAGCCGGACAATACCGATTTCACTCTTCCCGGCGGCAACCCGCTCCTCCGGCCCCTCAAGGCCGTGGTCCATTGAGTTGCGGATAAGATGAACCAAGGGATCGGTAATCAACTCGATAACGGTTTTATCAACCTCGGTTTCTTCACCGACCAACTGAAAATCAACCTTTTTGGCTGATTTTTTGGCAAGATCATGCACCAATCTCGTCATCCGCCGGAACAATCCGGACACCGGAATCATCCGGATAACCATGGCCATTTCCTGCAACTCACGGACGATCTTGCCCATATGCTGCCCGGCCTTATGAAAATTGTCCAGCTCAAGCCCCTTCAAATCAGGACTGTGAATAAGCATGTTCTCGGCGATAACCATTTCACCGATCAGATTAATCAAGGAATCGAGCTTATCCAGATCAACCCGGATATCCTGTCTGGCCCTGGCCACAACCGGGGCTTTACTTTGAAGCGGCGGCACGGCTTGAGGAGGAGCTGATCGTGATTTTTTTTGAACCGCGAGCGCCTCATGCACCTCTTGGTCGGTGGTGACCCCTTTTTCAACCAGAATTTGCCCCAAGGGCTTCTGTTGCTCCTCCAGGGCTTTATCCAAGTCATCCTCAGTAACAACACCCTTTTCCACCAGAATATCACCCAACCTTGCCGGCCGATGATGGGTGATATCACGCTGCTGCTCCTTGGGCATAAGGTCGGTCAGCAACTCAAGATAAAGAGCCAGACTTTCAATCTTACCCTTGCCGCCGTCCATGATCGCGGCAAGGGTAGTCTTAAGGACGTCAATAAGCGAGAGGATGGTTTCCGCCACTTTTTCCCGATCAAGCTCACCGCCGGACCGCACCGCATCGAGCACGGTTTCCATGCCGTGACTCAACAACTCCAAATCCTTGTAACCGAGAAATCCGCAGTTACCTTTAAAGCTGTGGATACTGCGAAAAATTTTCGCCAATAGATCGCTATCATCCTGGCTCTTGACCCATTGCAGAAGATCCGCCTCAACTTCCTGGACAAGCTCGTCCGCCTCCTGCATGAAATGGTGGACCGTCTCCGGGGTAACCAGCTGCTCGGGCGAGAGGTCAAGATCAAGGGTAATGGCCGACTCCGCAGGTTGCGCTTCCATTTCCACTGGCTCACCGGCAAGAGCCCGCTCGATTTTCTTGATCAACTTCTCTGATTTTTCCGCCATCCCATGGTCATCAAAATTCTCTTCGACATAATCAAGAGCCTCTTTGGTGAAATCAACGGCGGCACACAAGAGATCAACATGGGAGGGAATAATCTGAATATCACCGGTCCGCAGCCGATCCAAAAGATTCTCGGCACTGTGAGCGCTGTGAACAATCGAATCAAACTCAAGAAATCCCGCGCCGCCCTTTAAAGAATGAAACAGACGAAAGATGCCATGCAGGGTCTGCACGTTTTCATCGGCGGTCTGAGAAACGCCGTCTTCACAGAGCTTACTCAGACTAAGGATTTCCGGTTCCAGATCATCGAGCAGATCCCGGACTTCATTAATGAATTCCAATATAATTTCAGTCTGTTCAGAAGATGTTTGGCTACTCATAACTATTCTTAATCCGATTAAGTAAAGCTTTTCATGCCCGAGGAAATATTACCGAATATTTTTATCAAGATGCGGCTATACAAGACAAAGGTGAAATTACACCGCCTGAAACGAGATAATAAGTTCGTTGAGTTTATCAAGTTGCAGGGGTTTACTGAGATAGGCATCGCAAAAGCCTGCTGCCAGCAATTCATCCTTGATCTTATCATCGGTAAGCGCGGTGGTCATGACAACCTTACAGGGGGTATCAACGTGGAGCTCTTTTTCAAGGCGTCTGATCTCTTTTGCAACTTCACGTCCGTCTAATCCCGGCATCATGATATCCAGACAAACCAGCCGATAAGGCCTTTTTTCGGTCAAGGCCGTTTTGAACGCCAACACGGCTTCATAGCCGTCAACGGCTGAATGACTGGTGCCGTACGGCGCCAAAAACTCTTCAAGTAAATAGCGGCTGACGAATTCATCCTCGACAATTAAAATCTTCAGCCCTTCAACTTTTTTGGCAGCACCCACCCCCGGCCCCTTGGCACTTTGCGCATGGGCCGCATCATCAAGAGAGACGGCCCAGTCCTGCAACTGGCCGACTATATCGGCCAGTTTGTTTTGGTGGCTGACATCGGCGGGATTATTGAGATCCAGGGTGAATCGCATAAGCTCATTTGCTTGAAGAATCAAGTCCAGAGCTTCATCATTAATAAGGGCAAAACCTTGTTTAACCGCGTTAACCGCCGACTCGACCTGATAACAGAAGTCGGCCAATTGCTCATACTCATACATGGTGGCCGACCCCTGTATGGTATGAATCGTCCGGTATAATTTATTAATAAGCTTGGCTTCGTTATGATCCGCGCGTAACTCGGCAACGATAGAGTTAATCGAATCGAACAACTCCTCAACCTCGGCCAAAAAATCGGCTGGTATGGCCTGCGGAGAAGGAGTTCGACCAACCGATTGATCCGCGACCTGCCCGGCTGTTGCCAAAGATGCCGCTTTTTCCGGCTCCGACACTGTCGGCTTACCGGTGACCACGGCGGAAAGCTGAGCCAATAAAGCCTGCGTCTCGGCACTATCAAACTCTGCTTGCGGATCTTCAACATCAATGAGCCGCAGGATTTGATCCCTGGCCTGAAGAACCAAATCCATCAGTTCATCGGAAAATGTAATCTTGCCCTGCCTGACCGTATCAATAGCGGTTTCCACCCGGTGGGTAAAATCGGAGACATGGGAAAAGCCAAACATGGCGCCTGACCCTTTTATCGTATGAAAATCACGAAACAGTCGATTCAGCAATTCGCTGTCAGTGGGATCTTTGCCCAACTCAAGAAGCGCCTCCTCAATGTCGTCAAGAAGGTCATACGCCTCCTCTTTAAAGATATCGGTTTCCATCATTTTTTTTTAATTTTCCATAGTCACGTTAAAAAACAGCCGCGCCACTGTGAAGCAGGCAGCAGCGTCTTTATTATTATAGACCAATAAGATTGCGGATAATTATCAATATAAAAATTTTACGCATACCTTGGTCGGTTTTTCCAGCGAAATATATTTATTTTTTTATTTAAAAAACTTTATAACCTTCTGTTTTTTTTGATAAGATTCATATAAGGTTATAACATAATATATTATATCGTTAATTTTCTCATACTTACATCGTAACTCGCAACCGGAAAGACTGCCCCTGACACCATCAGGAGTCTTCCCGGCAAAAAAACAGGCACCGTGCGATGAGCCTCGTCAATGAAACAGGCGCAGACAACACACTCAAGCTCAACCAAGACGACATTTCTCCCATCAAGGATGAAATAAGACGGGAACAACTGCAGCAGGCGCTTGCCTCGCTCAGCACCGGCCTGATAACTTCATGCGCCAGTTCCATTATTTTTATCTTGGTGATGATGGGCCATGTTCCGCCACGCAGACTTACATTTTGGGCGGCGGCCATGATCACTATTTTCCTTCTTCGTTATTCAGCCTTTTATCTAAAATCGGCGCAACCCCAAGCAGATCAAAACATTAGCAAGACAAAATATATCTTTATTGCCGGACTTGCTGTTTCCGGTTTCAGCTGGGGCGCAACAGCCATTTTTCTTTTTCCGGCGGCAAGCCCCATGCACCAGGCCTTTCTTGTTTTTATCCTGGGAGGGGTCACCATCGGAACAATCGGCCTGTATTCCTCGCTTTATGAAGCGGTTGTCTGCTTCACCCTGGCCGTTATGTCGCCGTTGATAGCCCGCTTCGCCATGATTGAAAACGGCCCCCATATCGGCATGGCGTTATTGATTGGAATTTTCACGATTTTGATGCTGATCACGGCAAGACGCTTTCACGATGAAATAAAAAATAATATAAAACTTAAATTTCAAAACAGCGCCTTGATAGACTACCTGTCAAACTCAAAGAACCAAGCGGACAAAATTAATGAAAAACTGCGCCTGGAAATCGAACACCATCGGCAAACAGAAAATCTGTTAAAAATAGCCAAGGAAAACGCCGATTCTTCCAACCGGGCAAAAAGCGAATTTCTGGCAAACATGAGTCACGAAATAAGAACTCCGATGAATGCCGTGATCGGCATGAATGAACTTGCGCTGCAAACCGAACTTAACCCCGAACAACTTCATTACCTGGAACTTTCACAAACCGCGGCCAAAACGCTACTAGGCCTTATTAATGATATCCTTGATTTCTCGAAAATTGAGGCCCGGCAACTCATCTTGGAAAAACAACCATTTTCCCCGCACTCAACAATTGAAAATACTATTCAGACCGTCGGCCTGGAGGCTACGCGCAAAAACATAGAATTGCTCTACCTTATCCATCGGGATATCCCTCCCGAACTGATCGGCGATGAACTCAGATTACAGCAGACATTACTCAATCTGGTTGCCAATGCCGTTAAGTTTACCAAAAAAGGACACGTCTTCGTTGAAGTAAAACTTCTCACCAGCACCGCCAAGAGCTCGATCCTTCTGTTCAGCGTGACCGATACCGGCACCGGGATTAATCATGACACGCAACAGATAATTTTCAACAGTTTCACCCAGGCCGATACCTCTATCACCAGAACCCATGGCGGCACCGGCCTCGGGTTAACCATAGCCTACAGAATCACCTCGTTAATGGATGGAGAATTATGGTTAAAGAGTGAACCCAATCACGGCAGTACTTTTTATTTCACCGCCAAATTCATCAACTCGACAAAAACTTCGGCAACCCCTTCTCCGATCAGCAACAATCTTCAACCCAAAATTCTCCTGGTCATGCCCTACCCTTTGGCCAGAGACATCACCCAACAGGTTCTTACCCAAGCGGGATATAGGGTAATTACGGCGGCATCCGGACAGGAGGCACTGATTAAACAGGACCATGCGGTGCAACAGGGCCAACCGTTTACCATGCTGTTGATCGATCACCAGACACCCATGGTGGACAGCCTAGAACTGTTGGAGCAACTACATGAAACAGGCCATAGGCTTCCCGCTATCCTCATTACCTCTTCCCAATCCAGGGCCATGTGCAATCGCTGCAATGAGCTGGGCATCTGTTATTGCCTCAACAAACCGCTGATCAACAGTGAGTTGACTAAATTTATCTTAAAAGTGATGAACCATGAAAAATGCAACCCGAACAAAAAAGAGAACAAGGAATACGATTCTCGAAAAAACCGCGCAAACATGGTTTGCCTTAACCTGCTTCTAGTTGACGACAACCAGATCAACCGGGAACTGGCGGAAATAATCCTGCAACGAAATGGACACCGGGTACATCTGGCCGCCAATGGCCTGGAAGCCCTTCATTTTTTAACAAGAAATAGATTTGATGCCATTCTCATGGATGTACAGATGCCGGAACTAGACGGTATCACCACCACAAAAATCATACGCAACTGCGAACAGGCCAAAGATGCCACAGATGGCCAACCTCAAAAATACCATGACTTAATCTTCAGCCTAACAGATCACATCAAAGGCACCCAAACGCCTATAATCGCCCTTACGGCTCATGCCATGCCCGGCGACAAGGAAGAATGCAGGAACGCCGGCATGGATGGCTATATCAGTAAACCTTTTAAACCGGATGAGATCATGAAAGTTCTGACAGAGGTAACAGGAAAAAGGGAAAGCGCCGCTCCAATCACCGATAGGGCCCACACTGAAACGCCCCCCACGGATCAAGCCCAGCCGGAGCAGCTGGAAACGATAAAAAACTACCTGGCCCAGACCTACCGGCTGGATGATGACAAAATCAATCAGATAATTTCCGCCACCTGCGAACAGATGACCGAGCACTTCAGCGAAACGAAAAAACTCATTGACCGGCACAACCTGCAGGCGTTAACCATCGCAGCTCATAAGATCAAAGGCTGCCTGTTGAACGTCGGGCTTCATGAGTTGGCGAAAATCGCCTTTGAGATGGAAAGCAAGGCCAGGGCAGGAGAAAATGACGGTAATTATCACCAACATCTCCTTGAAATAAAAGAGCGATTCCCAACCATGCAGTGACGGCAGAGTTGAGTACCGCCCCCCTATCAATGCATGGTTGCGGTGATCTTCTGAACATCAAGAATCAAGACCACCTCTTCGTTGCCGAGAATGGTATAACCGCTGATCCCCTTGATATTCTTAAACCTCGAATAACCGCCTGCAAAATCCTTTACCACGATTTTCTGATGGTTGATGACTCCATCCACCAACAGGGCCAGTTTATCTTCACGACACACGACCACGACCTTGCGTTCATCCTCGTGGTATGCGCGACCAGTGGAGCCAGGATAAAAATAGCCGCCAAGGTCAAGCACCGGCAACACGGAGCCATCGTAGGTAATGCATTTATCCTCGGTGAACAGGGTAACCCCGCCCTCCTTCTGCAATTCGATCGAGGCGGTAATACTATCGGACGGAATGGCAAAGGTTCTGCCACCCACATCAATAATCATCGCGTCTTTAGCCACCAGGGTTTTGGTCAGAGGAATGGTGATCTGAATAGTGGTGCCCCGGTTAACCACCGATTCGACGTTAATGCTTCCGTTACACGCCTGCAGGCCGGAGAGGACCACGTCCATGCCGACCCCGCGGCCGGATACATCGCTGACCTTTTCCGCCGAACTGAAGCCGGGCCTAAAAATTAGATTAACCAGCTCTTTTTCCGACAATTCGGCCACCTCGGCCTCACTCATAAAGCCTTTTTTCACCGCGGTTTTTTTCATCTTCTGAGGGTCAATCCCAGCCCCGTCATCCTTGATGATCAAATAGACATAATTTTCGTCCACAGAGGCGTTGAGCTCAAGCACCCCTTTGACCGACTTGTCCTGGGCCGTCCTTATCTCCGGGGTCTCAATCCCGTGATCCACGGAATTACGCAACAGATGGACCAGGGGATTTTCTATCTTCTCGAGAAGATCCTTATCTATAACCGTTTCCTCTCCATTGATCTGAAACTCAATTTCTTTGCCAAGGGAAGAGGACAGTTGGCGAATAACCCGGGGGAACCGCTGGAACAATGTTTTCACCGGCACCTTACGGATCCCCATCACGCTTTCCTGCAGCTTATCCACCAGATCGTCGAGGGATTGCGTGGTGTTGGTGAATTTCGAAATGATTCCGGCATCGATCTCTTCATCATCCATTTGCTTTTTTAAGAAATTGAACGAATCAAGGGCAATAAATAATTCGCCGACATAATTGGCAAAACTATCAAGTTGCGCCTGATCGATGCGGATGGTCTTAACCGATTCCCGAACCTTGCTCTCAGTCTCGGGAAGAGCGGAACTCAACGCTCTGCGGCTTTGAATCTCCAAGGCCTTTTCCAGATCCTTTTTATCCAACTTTCCTTCACGGACCAAAATTTCCCCGAGTTTTTTCTGTTGCCCCAAGGCGGCGCTTAAGTCTTCCGGGGCGACCATGGCCTGCTCCACCAAAATTTCCCCCAGCTTATCCGCCTTACCCTTCTGGCCGGCCTGGACCTCAAATTCGCCCAGCAACACCTTAACCGGCGCAATAATACCCATGCAAAACTCATCGCTGGTGGCCATCAGTTCGTCATCGATAAAATTTGCCAGGGAATTGAGTTCATCAAGCGCCTTTGCATAATTTGCACTGATCACCGAATGGGCATCCAGCTCACGAAGGGTCTTAACAAAATCCTTGAACAGATCATGGGAGACCGGTTTTTTCTTCCTCAAACTCTCAATAACCCGGCCGATCGGTTTCAAAACCAACGTGTAATCTTCGCCGTTAAGAAAATAGCGGCCATTTTCATCAAAAACACTTTCAGCGGCCGCATCCTTGCGGTCCTTGACAAATTTAGCAAGCTCACTGTTGGCCTTTTCCATCTGGCCAAACAGATTTTCCAGCAGGGAATTACCCTGGATCTGCAGGCCGAGCTCCATGGATTCCTCAAGTAATTTCTGCAAAATAACCAAACTCTGCAGGGTTCCCGCCTTTTCTTCCGGATGACAAGCCTCTACCCTGACGAGAAATTCCTCTTCATCAGGACGCAATTCGACATCATCGGGATCTACTCCGGCCCGGGCAAGCATTTTATTGAGGTAATCGACGCCGTTGAGCAGAATGTCCACGATTTCATTGGTTACCAGCAATTCACCTTTGCGGATAATATCCAGCAGATTTTCAAGCCGATGGGAAAATTTATTGATATTGGTGAGCCCGAAAAAACCGGAGTTGCCCTTAAGGCTGTGCACCGGCCGAAAAATCTTATTGATGATATCAAGATTGGCGGGATTATTCGCGAGCTCGATAAAATCGGCTTCTATTTCCTGTAAGGAGTCATTGGATTCTTCCAGGAATCCCTGTAACGCCCTGAGGTCCATTTCACTTCGCATTGCGACCTTCCTCTTCAACCAATTTATTAAGTATGCTGTGCACCCGATTCAGTCGCAGGGCAATATTATCGGTCGCCTGCAGCAGCTCGTCGAGATTCTCGAATGGTTTAAAAAAAATATCAACCGCCCCGTATCGAAAGGCATTCAAGGTATTGTTGATCGTCATATGCGCCGTCATGATCAAGACCTGAATCATCCCGTTAAAATTCTTTATTTTTCTGAGCAGAGTCAACCCATCCATCTGCGGCATCTGAATATCGGTGATCACTATATCAAAATGTTCATTTTCTATCCGTTGATAGGCCTTGACCGGATCGTTACAAGTACTGACCTGATATGGACTATCCATGAAAGCCAACTCCAGCAGGTTTAATACCTGCGCATCATCATCTACGATTAAAAGTTTATAATTGACGTCCATGGCCAGCCAACCTCTTTAAATATTTCGTTAACAACATACCCTGTAAAAACCTAAACAATTGCCTTGATTCGATTATTATCCATACTATTTGCCGGCTGCAACAAGCGGTATCGTGATTTTAAAAGCAGTGCCTTGCCCGGGAGCGCTCTCTACTTCGATATCACCGCCAATCGACCTTATCGAGCGCAAAGACATGAACAACCCTAGACCCGTGCCGGTCAGCCCGCTTTTCTTATTGTCGCCCTCTCCGATACTGCCCTTGGTCGTATAAAAGGGTTCAAAAAGTCGATCCAGGGCTTCACTGCTGATCCCGCAACCATTGTCGGCGACAATCATTATCGCATCCACCCCTTGACATTTGGTGATAATTCTGAGTTGCGGAGAAGAAACTTGATACATGGCATCTTTGGCATTACTCAAGAGATTATTCAGCACCTGGGCCACTTCCGAGGCATTCGCCAACACCATCAACTTCTCAGGCCATAACTCAACTTCTTTGCCGATCTTATGTTTAAACTCAAGATCCGCCGAAAGAAAATCCAGTTCCCGCCTGACGATATCATTGAGATCCAACTCTTCCAACTCTCTTTTATTGTCGGCGCTGCCCTTGATCATCAAGGAGTTGATCATCTCATTCAGACGTTGAGAGGCCGAAGCGGTCAACTCCAGGGTCTGGCTTGCTTCACGACTCCATTTACTCAACTGTTTCTGACTGGGCGCGGCGCCCTCTTCCACCGCATTGGTCAGGGCGGAGAGAATACGCTGACCGATCTCGATGCCGCCCCGCATTGCAGTGAGCGGTCCTCTCAAATTATGAACTATCCCCTGAATAAGCTGACCAAAAGCGGCTTGTCGTTCGGCCCGAATCAATTCTTTACTGCTCTCGGCCACCACCCGCTCAAGCTCTTCATTATATCGTTTTACTTTTTCCGTGGCGGCCCTTAACTTCAAATGGGTTCGTACCCGGGCCTTTACCTCTTCCACATTAATCGGTTTGGAGAGATAATCCTCGGCGCCGACATCAAACCCCCGGACCAGGTCGGCCGGGTTGCTCAACGCGGTAATAAAAATAACCGGGATATCTTTGACCTGCGCATCATTTTTCAACCGTTTGCATACCTCATACCCGTCGATATCCGGCATCATGATATCAAGAAGTATGAGCTCGGGCATGAGTGACTTGGCAAAGTCAAAAGCCTCATATCCGTTTGAAGCCTCATGAACTTCATAGCCGGAAGAGACGAGGATTTCCCGGAGCAGCATCCGGTTAACAAAATCATCGTCAACAACAAGTATTTGGGGAAACCCAGGATTTTCAACGGAAAAAGCTGCTTTCCATGGACTTTCAAAGTCTGGCGACATGGTAATCTCGCAAAGATAATCAAATATTTTGCAGAAACAAATCCTGCATTAATAACCAATTGAAAATCCCCCCGGACATTTATTAGTTTCTCACAGGCATTCACCAAAAAGCAAGCCTGGATCATACAAAAAAAATGGCTCCTTGCTTAAATGTAATCTCCTAGAAACCCTTGCGACACGTAGCAAAACAAGTAACAGAACTTAATGGCTACATGCATTTTCTTTTTTAAAAAAAGGTGGTCCTTTTTATCTTGATGCAAAATTTCATTTCACAAAAAAAATATGATAAACTAAAAAATATTTCCAAGCACTTTTTCGTGGGCGTAAACTTAATTACCCCTGACTGATTTTTTTTCTAAATACTAAAAGGCACCGTGAAAACGCAAAACAAAATTAAAATCTTAGGGGTTGGTGATTTTGCCGCCTCAAACTCTTCGGACGAAATGTTAAAAACCTTCGGGCTAGGCTCATGTGTTGCCGTTATCATTCTTCACCCTGCCACCAAAACAGCAGGGATGGTCCATGTCGCCCTTCCGGAATCAACCGTCAGTCCGGCTAAAGTTAAATCACACCCCGGTTATTTTGCCGACACCGGCATCCCGGCCCTCCTGCAACTGATGGCCACCCTTGGTTGTAAAAACGGTGAAAAGGGCAAGGGGATGGTGGTCAAACTTGCCGGAGGCGCCAAGGTTCTCGACCCGGACAATATTTTCAACATCGGTAAGCGCAATGTTCTTGCGGTCAAAAAAGTGCTCTGGTCCTACGGACTTGGTCCGATCGCCGAGGATGTCGGCGGCAATTTCAGCCGCACCGTTACCGTTGCAATGGATACCGGCAAAATAACCCTTTCATCCCCAGGAAAAAAAGATTGGCACCTATGACAGAACATATAGACAACGAAAAAATCATGGCCGCCATCGAAAAAACCCCGTTGATCCCGGCCAACACCGCACAACTGGTTAATGTCTGCAACGATCCGATGCATTGCCTCAGGGATATTGTCCATGTTGCCAAGCATGATGCGGCCTTAACCGCCAATATTCTGAGGGTGGTGAACAGCGCCGCCTTTTCGCGCTCGATAACCATCGACACCATTGACCGGGCGGTTTCGCTTTTGGGTGGTGACATTATTGTCGGCATGGCTTTAGCGGAAACCGCGGAAACTTTTTTCAAAAAGGATCTTACCGGCTACGGCGGCCATCAATACGATCTCTGGCGCCACGATCTGCGCACCGCCATCGCCTCAAAAAAAATTGCGGAAAAATCAGCCGGTAAAATAAATGCCGACGTTGCCTTTACCGCAGGTCTTCTCCATGATCTGGGCAAGGCTATCCTCTCGGATTTCCTGCAGGGCACCATGGAAAAAATCCTGGCCGCCATCGACAGCGGTCAATACGCCGACTATCCCACCGCGGAAAAAGAGATCGTCGGCGTTGATCACGGCTACATCGGCTATCTTATGATCAAGAAGTGGAACTTGCCTGAGTCCATCCTTGACGCGGTCCGTTATCACCATGAGCCGGCGGCGGCTCAACCCGAACTGCGCCCCCTGGTATATGCCGTCCATCTCGGTGATCTCATTGCCATGATGAGCGGCGGCGGCACCGGCGCGGACAGCATGCATTGCGCACTTGATCCGGAATACAAAAAATACATTCACCTGAGCGAAGATGATTTTTCCATTATCCTTCTTGACGTTGAAGAAGAATACAACATTCTTAAATCTACGCTCTTCGACCAAGGAGACAGTTAAAAATGCGTATAGCCATTGTCGATGACTCGGGTACCGCTCGGATGTTTATCCGAAAATGTTTGTCCATAATCGGCTTTGACCAGGCCACCTTCATTGAATCGGCAAACGGCAAGGAAGCCCTGGATAAATTACAGGAAAGCGCAGTCGATCTGATGGTGACCGACCTGGCCATGCCGGTGATGGACGGGGAATCCTTGTTGCGCTGGCTTAAAGACAGCCCGGCACACTGCAAGATACCGGTATTGGTCATTTCCAGCGCCGGCAACGATGCCAAGGTTGCCGAACTCCTTGAAGCCGGCGCCTATGGAGTACTGGCCAAACCGATCTCCCCCGCCACCTTACTGCATACCCTTGAACCCATTATCGGTCAGCAGGAAAACATACAGAGCGAGTGGCAACAAATTATGCAAACCGCGGTTAGCGACACCCTGGAAAACATGGCGTTCATGGAGGCTTTTCCCGGTTCCCCTGATCCCGAACAACAAAAGGGGCAACATGATTGGCTATGGGCCACCCTGCTGGTCCTCAAGCCCATTCACCAAGAATTCCGCCTTGAGATGCCCATGACCTTACTCCGGGAAATCGCCTCGACGGTCTATGAATCAAACATTGATCATACGCTCAATGAACAGCACATCCATGATCTGCTTGCCGAACTGCTCAATACCATTGCCGGCCATTTCTTAAGGGATACCATGCCGGAAAAAACCTTTAAAATCTCCACCCCGCAACTGGGAGCAGGTATGCCGCCGGAACTTGACATAAATGCTCGCCAATGGCATTTCAGTTGCGATGACATTTTCTTTACAATTTCGCTGTATGATGTTGAATAATCATAAAAAGTTGCCTACCGATAACTTTGTACCGCCAATGCCGCCGACAACTGGGCTACGCCATAACCCCTTTTCTTTGGATTAACCCTCGCCAAAGACCTCAAACGGCAAGGCAGGCAGGTAAATCGATAACCTCATCTCAAGGCAACCTATATCATTGCCGCTGATTTTTTCTCAAGATTAAATCCTTGCCCAAGCTCTTCAGGCCGTCTATAATTGCCTTTTTTGCAAAATCCGTGTAGTTACCCCCTAATTCAAAATTTAGTTCCAGAGAACAGCAGCTCAACTTCATTAAGGGTTTCAAGGAGTGGCAGATTGACATTATCAGAAAAAAATAAAGGGCTGTTGCGTGAAGCCGTAAAAAAATTCAAAAACGCCAATATTCTGGTTATCGGCGATATTATTGTCGACCATTTCATCTGGGGTTCGGTTTCCCGGATATCGCCGGAAGCGCCGGTGCCGGTGGTTAATGTCACCAAGGAAGACCTCATGCTCGGCGGGGCGGCCAATGTTTTAAACAATATCTACGCCCAGCAGGGCAAAGGGGCATTATGCGGCCTGATCGGCAAAGACGCCATGGGCGATCAGCTGCTGAAAATCCTTGCCGAGCTTTCCTCGTCTACCGCAGGGGTTATCAGAACCGCCAATCGACCTACTACCTTAAAGACACGGATCATTGCCCAACATCAGCAGGTTGTCCGCTTTGACCGCGAAAAAACCGGTGAGCCGGCCCCGGATCGGCTAAAAGAGATATTTAAGTTTATCGACAACAATCTGGACGGCTTTGATGCAATAATCATCTCCGATTACAACAAGGGCATTATAAATATGACCCTGATGGATTACTTGAGAGCTAAGCTGAAAGACCGCGATATCCCCATGATTGTCGACCCCAAGCCCAACCAGGCCGAGCGTTTTCACGGCGCCACCATCATTACCCCCAACAACCACGAAGCGGAACTGATGGCGGGGATGACCATTAAAACCGACGCCGACCTTGAGGCGGCCGCCCATAAGCTACAGAAAAAACTTAACAGCAAAGCGGTGCTCATCACCCGCGGCGAAGCGGGAATGGCCCTCTATGAAAAGGGCCAAGCCATGTACACCATCCCGACCATGGCCAAGGAGGTCTTTGATGTGACCGGGGCCGGCGACACGGTAATCGCCACCCTGGCCCTCGGCATGGCGGTTGGACTTTCTCCGGCCGACGCGGCAACCATTGCCAACTTTGCGGCAGGTATTGTCGTGGGCAAACTGGGCACGGCTACGGCAAGCACCGATGAACTTCTTGAGGCAATACAATGATCCGCCCCCTAAGCATGACTTCCTATGGCTGCGGCGACTCCGCTTCCGGCCCGAAAAGCTGGACCGCCGAGATTCGATCGGTCAACCACCGTTTCCTTGACGTAAAGGTAAAAATCCCCCGCAAATACAGCGGCCTTGAAGAGAGAATCAAAAAAGAAATCGCGACTCAGTTCAGCCGCGGCCACGTGGATGTCACCATCACCCCCGGCTCGGAATCGGTTGACTCCATGCGTTTGGTGGTCAATATGCCCCTGGCCCGTGATTATCACCAGTGCCTGGAATCGATCAGCCGGGAACTTGGTCTGGCCGACCGGCCGAGCCTGGCCATGATCAAGGATTTCAGGGAGGTTATCACCGCCAATGAGGTTGAAGAAGACCTTGACGCCATCTGGCCTTCGATCCGGGAGGCGCTAGCCAATGCCCTGAACAACGGCCTTGTCATGCGGGAGCAGGAAGGGGCGGCCCTGAAAAAAGATCTTGCAGATCGGCTGCAAAACTTTGCCGCCACCGTCGCCGAAATAGAAAAAACCGTGCCGGACCTGGTCCGGATGAAGGAAGAAAAACTCAAAGAACGCCTTGACAAACTGCTGGCCGGGCTGGATATCGACCCGATGCGCCTGGTGCAGGAGGTGGCGATCTTGACCGACAAATCTGACATCACCGAAGAGCTGGTCCGCCTGAAAAGCCACATTGATCAATTCGCTCATTTTCTTGACAGTGACGAACCGATCGGCCGGAGGCTTGATTTTCTGCTGCAGGAATTTTTACGGGAAATCAATACCTTTGCCTCAAAAATAAATAACGCCTCAATGGCGCATCAGAGCGTTGATCTGAAAAACGAGGTTGAAAAACTTCGGGAACAGATCCAGAATCTTGAGTAACCTCAACGCGACAGGGTGATGTTATGGATAAAAGATTAATTAATATAGGTTTCGGCAACGCCATTCTTTCAAGCCGGGTTCTGGCGGTGGTCCACCCCAAATCATCACCGATGAAAAAGCTCAAAGAAGAGGCGAAAGCCCAGAAAAAACTTATCGATGTAACCGAAGGCCGCCGGACCCGCTCGATTATCATTCTGGATACCAATCACGTGGTCCTTTCTTCGGTGCAGCCGGAAACGATCACCATGCGGTTCATGGCCCCCTTTGACAAAAAATCCGACGAAGAGATTGTCTCGATTAAAGGTGAAAAATGAGCAAGGGCAACCTCTTTGTGATTTCTGCCCCATCCGGCACCGGCAAAACCACCATTCTAAAAAAAATACTTACCGCAGTGCCCGGCGTCGCATTTTCGGTGTCCCACACCACCCGGGCGCCTAGAACCGGTGAACAGGACGGGATTGATTATTTTTTCATAAGCCGCGAAGAGTTCATCGCCATGCGGGACGACAACGCCTTTCTCGAATGGGCGGAAGTCCATGGCAATATGTACGGCACCAGCCGCCGGGCGGTTGAAGATAAACTGGCCGCCGGCATCGATATCTTTCTTGATATCGACGTTCAGGGCGCCAAACAACTTAAAAAGCTTACCGACCTTGAGGCCATCTTTCTCTTTATTGCGCCGCCGTCCTGGGAGGAGCTTGAAAAACGGCTGAGCGGCCGCGGCACCGATAGCAGTGAAACCGTGCGCCTGCGGCTGAATAACGCCAGAACAGAGATGACGGAAACCGAACTTTACGATTATCTGGTGATCAATGATGTGATCGATGAGGCGGTTGACATGATCCGGTCGGTGATTATGGCCGAACGATGCCGCAAACGCCGCTCTCTTCATGGTGCGCCCATCTCCCCGGCCCTGCTCTCGCCATCCGCCTAACTCTTTGGAAAGATTGATGAGCTATCATAAAAAAACGACTAACAATGAGCTGGTCTGGGGGATCCATCCGGTGCTGGAGTTGCTGCGCATCAATCCCGCTCAGATCAAATCAATCGAGGTGGTCTCCGGCAAAGAAGGCGACAAGGTCCAGGCAATCATCGACCTTGCCCGGCAACACAACATCCGGATTGAAAAAATTCCGGCAAATAAACTGCCCCAGAGCTTGGGTTCGGTGAGTCACCAGGGGGTGCTGGCTCGTATTGCGCCCTACCCGACAATAAAAATTGAGCAACTCCTGAAAAAAATAAAATCGGCCGCCACGCCGCCCATCCTGATCGCCCTGGACTTGATCCAAGACCCCCATAACCTCGGGGCCATCATCCGCTCGGCGTCCGCCGCCGGGGCGGCCGGCATTATCATGACCAAGGACCGGGCGGCCCCCTTGAATGCCACTGCGGCAAAATCGTCGGCCGGAGCCATCGCCCACCTGGATATCTGCATGGTGACCAATCTTAACCAGGCCTTGAAACTCCTCAAAGATGAAGGATTCTGGATATACGGCGCGGCCGGGGAAGCAGAGCAGTCATTGTATGATACCGATTTCAGCGGGCCGATCTGCCTGATCATCGGCGGCGAAAAAAAAGGTCTCAGACCTTTGGTGCGAGAACAATGCGACTTTCTTCTTTCCATCCCCATGGCGGGCTCCCTCGACTCCCTTAACGCCTCGGTGGCCGCGGGAGTAATCCTTTTTGAGGCGGTAAGGCAAAGAAAAAGTAAATCCTAACCAAAACCAATGAAAATACATTGTATGGCTAAGCATTAATTGTTTATGCTATAATTTATTTTATGCTTTAAAATATAAAATATTATTTCTAGACCGTACTTATATCAAAAAGATAATAAGTAGCAGCCAAGGAGATTTTAATGGAAACACAGGACAAACCAATGGATAAAATGACCGTTAAAGAGCTAAGAGAAATAGCTAAGGAACTCCCTGGGGTTACCGGTGTTCATTCGATGAAAAAGGATGAACTGCTTGCTGCTATTGCCGGGGCGGCCGGGGCCGGCTCACCTAGCGAGTCTTCACCGAAGAAAGCGGCGGCCCCTAAGGCCAAAGCCAAGAAAACAGCCGGTCCCGGCCTGAAAAGCTTATCCGGCAAGGAAATCAAAGACAAAATCAGTCAACTTCGTGAGGCCAAGGCAACTACCGAGGCAATTGACAAGAAAACCGCATCGATCATGCGGCGGAAAATCAACCGCTTAAAAAAACACACCAGAAAGAAGACTGCGCCTAACGCTTGATCAAATATTTCGTCGTATCATACTTTGTATTACCCAAGGGCGGTCCGTCTTAATTGATGATCGCCTTTTTTATTTAGCTGATATCACCAACAACTTTAAATTCAGCGTGCCGCTAACTGAGTTGCCTACTTTGAGGCCGACGGTCCGCCGCAGTTATTTATTGACATAGGTTGATAGTCACTGACTAAAAGAAACTTAAGAGTAATTTTCAAATGAAAATATTCATTGCAGGCGGCACAGGGTTTCTTGGCAAAGAAATTATTAAGAAACTTTTAGAGGCCGGCCATCAGATAACCGCCCTAACCAGAAATCAACGCACAACAAGTCTCCCCGAAGGCGTTGCCGTTATCGCCGGCTCACCCTTAAAAGAAGGGGCTTGGCAGCAAGAAATCCCCGGACATGATGTAATAATCAACCTGACCGGCCATAACATCTTTTGCCGTTGGACCAAAAAGAATAAAAACCTTATCCTGCAGAGCAGGATCGTTGCTACGAGAAATATTGTAAACGCAATTGAGGCGGAAAACAACGGGATCACCCTGATCAACGGCAGCGCTTCAGGATATTACGGTTTTTGCGGTGACGAGGATGTTTTCGAACAAGCCCCTGCCGGCCATGACTTTCTCGCCAAAGTCTGTACGGCATGGGAAAGAGAAGCCGAACAAGCGAAATCCAAAGCGCGGGTCATATCCATTAGATCCGGTATTGTCTTAGCCGCCAATGGCGGTGCGCTGGCCAGAATGCTCCCCGGCTTTCGCCTCGGAGTCGCCGGACGGCTGGGCTCGGGCAAACAATGGTTTCCCTGGATTCACATCGACGACTTTACCGCCGCCCTTCTTTTTCTGATTAACAATCACGAAATATCCGGCCCGGTAAACATATGCGCACCCCATCCGAACCGCAACATCGAGTTTACTAAATCGTTAGGCAAGGTTCTCTACCGACCGACTATTTTACCGGTACCAACCCCGATCGTCAGGCTGGCTCTTGGGGAATTAGGATCGGTACTGCTGGAAGGATGTCGAATGCGGCCCGGCGTGTTGCAGAAAAATTTCTTTAAATTCACCCACCCTAAACTGGAAGAAGCCCTGCTCAGCCTGCTGACCTAAAAATCATTGGATATATAACGGTCGTTGGTTTACTTGTCCGCCATATTTGCTTCCAGGACGAATTGGCCGCAATCGGTTTGAAAAGGGATAACGAGAATGGGCACATCACTGCGGTAATGTATCTCCACCCCTTTGCCGGTAATCATGGTCGGAGTGGCCAGATTAAAACTTAAGCCCAATTTGGCCAATTCCGCCTTGGCGCCGCCGCATATCATATTGGTCAACTCACCAACGGCGTCAACAATTTCATCGTTGATCTTGGCCTGGGGTTCTTCCATAAGCATCTTGGCGACAATCTGCAGTATACAGGGGCCGGTAAAGCTGATCATCATACTGCCCTCGACCTGATCCGAAGCCATGCCGATAATCCCGGTAACATCACCGAAGGTTGCATCCCCCTCTTTAAGGTGCGGCTTCTGAGCCGTTACTTTAACCTGAGCCATGGTTTCCAATACATTCCTGGTAGCATGGATGAACGGGTTCAGATATTCCGCTTTCATATAATTCCTTTAACATAAACGCACATGCGTATTTTTTTTAAAATAGCTTAAAACTTTGGCATAAGGATAACGAGGTTAATAATTTTATATCATTAATATTATATTTATTAGCTGATATCTCTAAAAAAAAGTCAAGAAAAACGATGGAATTAGCGGTCCGGACCAATGTTTGCATCAACATCAAACAAAAGTGCTTTACCAAAATGAGATAAAATATCTTTATCTTGGCGGTAAAATTTCATTACAATCGTTATAGAGCCATAATTAATCAGCATTTAGTATGCAGCTCTCATTCGCATCCTATTTTTCCGGGATAAAATCCCGGCGGCCGGGGAGGAACAGATTCTACCGAACGTTCTCCAGACAAGATAAAACAAATTAATATAAAAGGATAGCCAGCCATGCAGGAATCACCCTACTTAGACGGACGTGAATTTTTGGTCGAAAAATTCCATAAATTGCCGTTTCTGGGCGCTATTCACGACAATCATATCAAAAAAATTCTAAAACTGAGCAAGATCAGGAAATATGAAAACGGCGAGGTTATTACCCCGGAGGGCGCCTTTGACAATTGGGTCTATATTCTGCTCTCGGGAGTCGTCAATGTTATCAAAGACGAGAAAATCATCGCTACCCTTGATGAAATCGGGGAAACCTTCGGCGAACTGGCCGTGATCGACGGCAAGTCCAGGTCCGCTTCGGTCCAGGCCTGCGGCGAAACCGTCTGTCTTGCCATCGATGCCTCTTTTATGGAAAAAACCTCGGAACCCCTTGACCAGGTCCTTTTTGTCTCGATTCTATACCGATTATTCGCCGAGGTTATCGCCCACCGGCTGAGAACATCAAATGAAGAACTGATCCGTCTGCGAACGGAAGTTGAAAGGCTGACAAAAGAAAACAACCGCAATCCCAAATAATCTGTCCCCCAAGCCGGTAGAAAAGCCGGCTCGGGGGACATCTTTTATTATGGCCAAAGTTGATCAACAACCTTCAATTGCTACGTTTTTTGCTTTTTTCACCTTGACCTGAGTGCCGACCTTAAACTCATCGCTCCTACTGCCGCAATCAAGGGTTACCTTGGTTCCTTCCACCTTTTCGACCTTACAATTCACATTTGCCGCCCAGCCCACACCAACCACACCCATGGTGAAAATTGCGGCAAGCACCAGTCCGGTTAATTTCGTTTTCATTTCAACACCTCCATGGTTAAGACAGATTATAAGGGGTTCAACTGCAAATTCATTGTTGCTTTAAAAGTAAAATAACCACAAAAATACCCGCCAACTAGGCGACATCGCCCCGAATCTACCCCGATGTCTACCAAAATCGACCTATATCTACTGCAATTCGCCCCGGTTCATGGCAAAATTTGCATACCAGGCACGTAAGTTCGTCTTAAGGATAGCAAAAGCTTTAATTTCTTTTTGAAGGGCGCCAACTATCTTTTGATTATTAAAGAGGATTTGTTACTATGTTAGTCACATTGAATGCCGGTTACTCAACTTACAAGGCAAGAGAGATGACTTCAGACAGACCGCTGAGCAGCGGAATCCAAATGATCAAGATCGATGGCGATAAAATCCGCCGATTACGTGAGCATAATGGATTAACCCAGCTCTATGTCGCCACCGTGGTGGGGGTTACCACCGACACGATTTCCCGGTGGGAAAACAAACGCTATCCATCAATAAAAAAAGAAAACGCCATCAAACTTTGCGAAGCGCTGGCAGTGCCTCTCGAATCAATTATCGACCTTGACGACCATGAAACAGCGCCCAGCCAAACCACGGAACAGGACATAGCAGCCAAGCCACCAAACCAAGATCAACGGATAACACCGACACGGTTACCCCTTAAAAACATCGGCCTGGCGGTTGCGATATTAGTATTTGCCGGCATCGCTGTTTGGACAATGACAAAATACCAGGCTACAACGACGCCGATAAATATCGCCGACCAACTCATTGTCTCGCGAACCATGCCGAGTCACGTGCCACCCGGAGCGCCATTTCCGGTAATGGTAGAAATCACCAGCAATTACCCCGAACCGTTCCCTTTTATCTTAAAAGAAAATCTGCCTCCAAACGCCAAGGCGATCCAAGGCAAACCTTTGTTTACCCGTCAAAACAACAACCCAAGCGACTTAAAATGGATCAGCAAGCTCACTGGTGATTATGCGGTGTTCATCTATCTTGTTCAGCCGTCCGAACACATGAAAATAGGCGAGATGCTCGAGATTAACGGCCTGATAACCTGTAAAAAAGAAAACAAAATGACAACGCCGATCGGGGGTGACAACTCAATCACCATCGATTCCCACCATTGGGCCGATTCCAATCGGGACGGTAAAATCGATGATGAAGAAATCCTCTCGGTATACGACACCTATGGCGCCATTGAGGGGCTTAAGGTTGACAAGGAAAAAATAGAGGAAATCTGGTCAGGCAAAGGCTATCAATGGAATCGGCAAACCAGGCAATATGAAATCGAATTTTAAAGATCACCGGGAGACTTGGGGCATGCGAAACAACTCGATAAAAAAACAGCTAATGGTCTCAGGCTGCTTCATCACCTTTTTATTGGCACTGTTAGCGGCGGCTGAAGTTACCGCGAACGACGATCTGGTCACCTGCCGCTACCTAAAGGCAACCGGCCATGATATTCAGCTGCAGATAAACGTAGCGGCACCGCCACCGGCCACCATCATCGTTATCCAGAATATTCCGGCCGGCATCACAATCAAAAATTCATCGCCTAAAATCAATAAATTAAACAACAGCAAAGGCAGAGCCAAATGGCTGCTAAAAGCAATTAAGCCGGGCTCGGTTCTGGTGGAGATGTCCCTCGATACCCCGATTAAGGCGGGACAACTTAGCGGGGAGATTCGTTACAAAAACCCGGCAACCGGCATGACCGTTACCATGGAGATTGCCCCCTGACCCTTACCCGCAATCCTGCTCGACCGGGGCGGGATAAACAATAAGCATTGGTTTGCCGCATTGTTGAGCAACACTTTCCGCCAGTGAACCGAAAACCAGCTTTTCAAGGCCATGGCACCGGGAAGAAGCCATCACCAAAAGATCATGTTCTCCTGCCTCCCCGACAATCGCCTCTATTCTGGCCTCGGTTGTCAGCACCCTTATATTTACACAATGATCCAGGCCGATCTCAAGACTCCAATCCAACAATCGCTGCTGGCAAGCCTCGACATAGCTCTCACGCTCATCCGGCGGTAAAACCCGCAATAGGGTAATCCGATGCCGGCCTATTCGGGAAAGAGCGCAGACGGTATCTTCGAGCACCGCCAAATCATCACTGCTTGTAATCGGCACCAAAATCCGCTCGGTATGCAACACCCCTGCAAATCGGACAATAATTACCTGACAATGGGCCCGCCGGACCACCTGCTCGACAACCCTTTGAAATTCCTTGGCCGTGCCTTTTATGGGATGACCGAGGATAATACCAAAAGTTGCACAGACATCGGCTTGCGCCAAAATACCGTCCGCCACCTTATCGCTATGCACTATCGCCGTTTCAAGCTCATAGCCCATGGTCCCGACCTCGGCCTTTTCCACCGCAAAAAGCAGATCGCTTTCCGCGCTCAATTCTTTATAATACAGCCCTACTTCCTCCGGCAAAACCCGCACGGCACATGGCCGCACATGGTGATAATGGGCAAGGATCGTCGCCAGACGCGCCAAGCCGGCAACCGTGGCCACATGGGATGCCCCGAAAATAACCTGACCGGCTCGCGGCACCGGCGGGATCAGTTTTTCCCAGGTCCAGGCCACAAGCCCCACCCGATCGGAACGGATTACAGAGTTCCGGCCATGTTCATCAGCATCCGTCCCCAATTCATCAAGATCGACAAAGAGACTTTCACCGGCCTTAACCACGGCGTCACGGGCCAAGGGCGGACCGACGATCTCGGAGAGAAAAACACCGGCGAGCACAACTGGGGTGATGATAGAGGTATAGATCTGGAGCTCGGCATCACCCTTCACCAAAAAGATCAAACCGATCGCCACCCCTGCCTGGGGCACCAAGGCCTGGCCCAGATAAAAACGTATCGGCAGGTCAGCCTTTGCCAGACCTGCCCCGATCCGGGCGCCGGTTACCTTGCCGAAGGCGCGGGCGAAAAAATAGAGCAGACCAAGGACCCCTGCCACCTTCAAGGCAGTGACATCAAGATGGGTGCCGGCCAGGGTAAAGAAAAGAACATAAATCGGAGTTTCAAAGGCATTGAGCGCCCGGAAGAAGCGGACATCCCGCTGGTCACGGTTGACGATGGTAAAACCGGCGGCCATCCCGGCCAGCAGCGGCGAAACATCAAAATAACGTGCCCCTTCGCCGCACAGCAGCAGTAAAGAAAGACCTACGGTTAGCATCTCGCTGCGCTGTTTAATCCTGCTGCCGGCAAAATCGATCAACAATCCGGTGGCAATCCCCATACACAGAGATATAAACACCTCCCACATGGAAAAAAGACATCCCCCCAGCAACGAGCCACTACCGTCGCCCCCCATATGCCGAGCCACTGACGCAACCACGCCGAACATCATGATGGCAAAACCGTTGTCCATGGCCACTACCTGCATCAGGGTAGTGGTCCACGGACCACATGCCTTCATCTCCCGCATGACGTGCATGGTTGAAGCGGGGGCCGTGGCCATGGCTACCGTACCAAGCAACATGGCCAGACCAAAGTAGTTAAACAGGGTCCATCCGGCGCCGCCCATTGCAAACAAGATGGCTGGGATAAAAATGGATAAAAAAACAAGGGTAAAAGCGCCGAGAGACTCGAAGGCGCTAATCCATAAAACATTTCTGGCCGTATGGCGGAGACGTTTTAATTCAAGATGCTCGCCAACCCCGAAAGCGATCAACATCAAGGCGATCTGGTTAAAATGGTCCAGCCGGTTACCGGTCAACTCAGGGGTAATCAGATGTAAACCGGACGGCCCCAGAATCAAGCCGACACAGACATAACCGGTAACCGACGGCAGGCGGATAAGTTGCCCAAGTTTCGCCGCGACGAATCCTGCGCCTAAAAGTATGGCTAAAGCAAGGGTTACTTCCATATCAAGGTAGAGATCCCGGATTAAACTTGTCATGCAACCAAAATCGGTCGCCAGAAACAGCAGCAGCCTTAAGATACAATATTATTGTATCAGGCCAGGATAAATATAACGTAACGGAAAATCTTTTTAAACAGCAGCCCTTGCCGTTTTTTTTTAACTCAACTTTGCCCCTGACGGCTAAAGCTATCATTATGACCTTGCGTTAATTCCCCTTGATCAGTTATGTTGTTGCCCCATATGATTTTTTAATAATTCCCAATTTATAATACAAGGACGAAGAAGATGACCAAAATAGCCGTATTAGCTGGCGATGGAATTGGCCCGGAAGTAATGAAGGAGGCGATCAAGGTTCTTGATGCCGCTCAAAAAAAATTCGGGTTTAAACTTGAATACGAGCATGCCGATGTCGGCGGTTGCGCCATTGATAACCACGGCCACGCCCTGCCCGACCACACCATCAAAATCTGTGAAAACAGCGATGCCATACTGTTTGGCTCGGTGGGCGGCCCGAAATGGGAGTCGCTGCCGCCTGCGCAACAACCTGAACGGGCAGCCCTGCTGCCGTTGCGCAAACACTTTGAGCTGTTCTGCAACCTTCGCCCGGCGACCATTTTCAAATCCCTGGCCGCGGCCAGCCCCCTGCACCCGAATATTGTCGGCGACGGCTTTGATATCCTCTGCGTAAGGGAGTTGACCGGCGGCATCTATTTCGGCCAGCCCAAAGGCCGCGAAGGTTCAGGCCGGGATGAAAAAGCCTACGACACCATGGTCTATCATCGCTGGGAAATCGAGCGCATTGCCCGCCGCGCTTTTGAAGCGGCCCGGATGCGGCGCAAGATCGTAACCTCGGTTGACAAGGCCAATGTGCTCACCACCATGGTTCTCTGGCGCGAGGTGGTTATCGAGATCGGCAAAGAGTATCCGGACGTCACCCTCAACCACATCTATATCGACAATGCAACCATGCAGCTGGTGCGCAATCCCCATCAATTCGACGTCATGCTCTGCGGCAACATGTTCGGCGATATCATTTCCGACGAGTGCGCCATGATCACCGGCTCCATGGGACTGTTAGCCTCGGCCAGCCTCAACGAAAGCGGCTTCGGTCTTTATGAACCGGCCGGCGGCTCCGCTCCGGACATCGCCGGTAAGGGCATTGCCAACCCCATTGCCCAGATACTGTCGGCGGCAATGATGCTGCGCTACAGCCTCAATCTCGGCGAGGTGGCCGATGCCATCGATTCCGCCATCGCCAAAGTACTGGACAACGGCATCCACACTCCGGATATTGCCACCGACAAGAGCAAAGCCATCGGCACCGTTGCCATGGGCGATGCCATTGTAGCGGCCCTATAACGAGCTGCACTTTTTTTAAAAAAGCATGACATAAAAAAAACACCTCATCCAAAAGGAGATTATATGAGCGAGTTAACCGCAAAAATGCAAACCAGCAAAGGAACCATCAACATTAAGCTGTTCGCAGACCAAACCCCCTATACCGTGGCAAACTTTGCAAACCTTGCCCAACACGGCTTTTATGACGGCCTTAAATTTCATCGGGTGATTGCCGACTTCATGATCCAGGGCGGCTGCCCGTCAGGCACCGGCACCGGCGGCCCGGGCTATAAATTCGGCGATGAATTTGTCGCCGGCCTCACCCACCATAAACCAGGCATCCTGTCCATGGCCAACGCCGGACCCAATACCAACGGCAGCCAGTTCTTCATCACCCATGTGCCATGCCCTTGGCTCGACGGCAAACATACCGTCTTCGGCGAAGTGGTTTCCGATAAGGATATGGATGTCGTCAACAGCATCGGCCAGGGGGACACCATTTCCGCTCTGACCATTGAAGGCGATGTGGCAGGACTTTTGGAAAAAACCAAGGACAAAATCGAGCTTTGGAACGCGATCATCGAAAAATAACAGCAGCCGACAGTCTCGGGGAATATCCTTCTCCCGAATAAAAAAAAGCCCTGACGGAATTTAGATCAGGGCTTTTTTTTTGAAATTTTTATTAAAAATCAGCTGATCATATTGCCGATGGCCATGATCACAAGAGAAATAACCGGCAACATGCAATGTTGAACCAAGGTCTCTTTTATCGGATAATTAAAATCATACAACCGCAGACTAAAGGCGCCGCCGAAAAGCATTATAAACATTCCGACCCCCAAGGGCGCGCCCAACTCAACCCAAAAATTTATACCCAGGTCATACCAGAGGATCAACGCCGCAAAAAAAGCCGCACAGATGGCAAACTGGGCGATATCATAGACAACCCTGGCCAGGGCAAACAAAAGATTATACAGGCCGGTATTGGCGAAAAGCATTGATGCCGCCGCCATGAAACCAACTCCCAAAAAAGCGCTGAATATCAAGAACAGCCCATTGGCCTTGACATAGGCGGCCAGGGGGTCGTAAACCTCGGCGCTGCCCGTACCAATCAAATGAATGGCGGCAAAGGCGAGTCCGACTATGGCTAAATTCCTTAACATTTAATAAGCACCATCACCTGAAGTAATCCGACTTGAGTTTATGGCTATTCCATTAAAAAACCAACGGCCCGATCAAGCTTATGGAGAAAGGCGAACCCGCGACCCGGCTGATCCAATTGCGCCGCGCTGACAACCGCATCAAACACGGCCGAGGTTTGCTCATCCTTGGTGATGATAAGAATAATCTCCTTTTCCGGCTTGATAAAGCGCCCGGCAAATCCGAGCTTTTCACGGATACCGGTGCCGCGGCCATAGTAAAGGGTGGCCCCTTGGGCCCCGGCAGCCATGGCGGCATCAACCACCTTGTTGGACTCACCGCGTTGCACAATACATGTTATCAGGTTCGGGTTTACTGATTCCATACTCACACCTATGTTAGCAGGGATGGACTAAAAAATTATGTTTTGCCACTAAGACCGAAAGTAACCATAAATGATATTAAGGAAATTATCATCCGACCATCGGTAAAGAGTCAAGTTATCATTACAAAAAATAGCTGCCTACCTCTTTCGCTTGCCAACCGGCTTATGTTTTTCCCTCTTGTTTTTCACCCGCTCCAGGGCAAGCCTCTGCGCCCTGCGCTCAACGGTGTTCCGGGCCACGAAGATCTCTGTTTTTGTTTCCCGATCAAGGCCACTGACGTACATGGCCGTTGAAATGGTCCCAGGAGTCGGGGTGAAGTCCTGAAACTGGCGCACCGCCAAACCGAGATCCTGCAATCTCTCCGCCATCTCTTCCATATCATCGGAGGAGCAACCCGGGTGCGCGGAGATAAGATAGGGGGTCAGCAATGTTTTTTTGTTCTTTTTGCCGGTCAATCGGCGACAAAGGGCCAGAAAATCCTGCAACACCTCAAGCCCCGGCTTGTGCATGAGCCGCAACACCTTGGCTTGAGTATGCTCGGGGGCAATCTTCAATGCGCCCGGGGTATGGTGATCCAGCAACTGCTCAAGCAACCTCGGGGTTTTCAATAAAAGCTCCATCCGCAGGCCGGATGAGACAAAAACATTTTTCACCCCGGCAACTGCGGCGACTTCACGCAACAGAGATGCGAATCCCTGCTCGTCAATATCCAAAAATTTGCAAACCTTGGGATAAAGACAATCATGCTTCCGGCACGGCGCCGGACTTTTACAGCTTGTTCCATAAAGATTAGCGGTAGGGCCGCCAAGATCGGTAACGGTGCCGTTGAAATTCTTTGATGAGGCAACGGCCTTAACCTCAGCAACGATCGAAGCCTTACTGCGACTGACCACCACCGGCCCCTGATGCCTGGTAATGGCACAAAAAGAACAATTACCGCTGCACCCCCGGACAATGGTGAATGAATCCTTGATCATCTTCAAGGCCGGCACATCGCCACAGGAGGGATGGCAAGCCCTGGTAAACGGCAAAGAGTAAAGACGATCCATTTCCGCGGCGGAAAGAATCGGGGCGGGATGATTCTGAACCACCCAGGCTGCCTGCTGCTTCTGAATCAACACCTTATCGGATAAGGCCCGCGCCTGGCGGTCGATCTCAAGCTCGGCATCCAGAAACAACCGGTTATCCCCGGCGATCTCATCCCAGCCGGGCAAGGTAATAAACAAATTATGATCAAGCTCGGCCAGCTGTTTTTGAGTAAAACGCTCACAGGTGCCGGGGATCGAATGCAGATCTTGTCCTTTGCTCAACCGCTCGGCGATCTCCAATACCGCCCTCTCCCCCATGCCGTAAACGACAAGATCGGCCTTGGCATCGGTGAGCACCGAGGCCCTGAGCCGTTGCTGTTGATAGTCATAATGGATAAACCGGCGCAATGAGGCCTCCAGCCCACCGAGGATAACCGGCACATCGGCAAAGGCCGCCCTCGCCAGGTTGGCGTAACGAACCGTGGCCCGATCCGGCCGCCGCCGGTGCTTCTTTTCCGCCTTTTCGCCAAAATAGGGATTACCGCCGGGAGAATAATCATCCCGGTCACGAACCTTGGCGTTGCCGGTGTAGTTGGAAACAATGGAATCAAGATTGCCGGCGCTAATGCCGAAAAACAACCGCGGCTTGCCGAATCTGGTGAAATCGTCGGGAAAATGATGGCGGGGTTGGGCCAGCACCGCCACCCGATAGCCTTGGGCCTCGAGCAGACGGGCAATCAGGGCAACCCCGAAGGATGGGTGATCAACATAGGCATCCCCGGTAACCAAGACGATGTCCACCCAAGCCCATCCCAAACGGGCCATTTCTTCGGCAGTGGCGGGAAGAAATGGATTTTTTTTCTCAATTGATGACAAGGCAAAACCTTTCCTGCTAAATTAAAGCCGATGATTTAATTTCATTTGCTTTTGTTTTTATAATCCAATTTGCCTGTGGTATAAAGTAAATATAGGATAATCCGATTATTCTCCTACACCTTTTTTGCAAAAAAATTATATATTTATGATACAAGGACCATACATGGAAATCACTATTACCTACTGTGCCCAGTGAAACTATCTGCCCCGTGCTTCCAGGCTGGAAGCCGAACTGAGCAAAACATTTGCCGCAGAGATCAAGCTCATTCCCGGAATAAACGGCGTTTATAATGTAACGGTTGACAATAAGCTTATTTTTTCAAAGGAGACCAGCGGTCATTTTGCCGAACCGAATGAGATTATCAAGCTGATTAACTCCTTAACCTGATAAGACAAATTAATAATAATGACCGACCAGACAACACCTTCCACTTCAATCAAGCTGCTGGACAACCCGGATAACGAAAAAATCTGGCCGTTGAGCAACAAAAAAACCTATAGCTTGGGACGAGTGCAGGGAAACGATATTGACCTGCCCTATTCATGGGTATCACGCAAACATGCCATGATCCAGGTTGAAGAGAACGGCAGCCATGTCCTGATCGATCTGGGCAGCTCAAACGGCACCTTCCGCAACGGGAAAAGGATTTATACCCCGACTAGCCTGCAGAACGGCGACTGCATCGGCATCGGCAACACCCGCCTGCTGTTTGAACAAAACACCGCGCCCAATCGCCAGATTGCCTCCCCCGCCGATGAGCTGGACGAAAGAACGGTGGCCTTTATCCAGAAAGAAACCGTGACCATTTTGATTTGCGACATCCACGATTTCACCAAGCTTTCCGAAATAATCGGCGACCAGCGTGTTTCCCAGCTCCTGCAACTCTGGACCGGTAAGGTCGGCAGAACAGTCAGCAAACTAGACGGCATTGTCGATAAATTTATCGGAGACGCGGTCATGGCGCTTTGGGCCGGGCCGAATATTCAGGAGAACATCCACAAGGCCTTCATGACCGCCTTGGCCATTGATCTTTTTACCAGCCGGCTCAACCAAAAGATCCCTTATCTGCCATGGCAGTTGGAAGTGGGCGCTGCTCTTAACACGGGAGAGGCGATGATGGGCAACCTGGGCCAGGATGGCCGCCAGAATTACACGGTGGTGGGCGATGTGGTCAATGTGGCCTTTCGCCTGGAGGGAATGACCAGTAAACAAAACGAGTTGGATCTGGTGATCGGCAAGGAAGTGGCCGAGCACCTGACCAACCTGGAATCATATTTTTCCAAACAATCCTTTGAACTCAAAGGGAAAACCGCACCGGTGGAGGCCTACGGCTGCAGCTTTACAAAACTAAAGGAATACCTCACCGAACAGGTGGAGTAAGCCCCTTAGGGCGCTAATCTCTTTCGCCGAAAAGGGCGGTGCCGACCCTGACCAGGGTTGCCCCCTCCTCGATGGCTATCTCAAAATCGCCGGACATCCCCATGGAGATTTGCAGCGGCCCGTGGCAACCGATAAGTCCTTTCGCTTCCAGATCCCGGGCCAACAGCCTCAACTCCCGAAAATAAACTCTTGTCTGCTCCGGATCGTCCGAGTAAGGCGGCATGGTCATCAAGCCGACCAGCTCAAGGTGCGGTAACTTGGCGATCTCCCGACACAGATTCTCCGCCTCTTCCGGCAACACCCCGGCTTTTTGGCTGTCCCGGCCCACATTCACCTGAACCAGCACCTTCATCGTCCTGCCGAGTTCGGCAAGATGTTTGTCCAGCAGCCTGGCCAGCTTGAGCCGATCCACGGTTTCGATGCAGTCAAACAATTCAGCGGCGATTGAGGCTTTATTACTTTGCAAATGGCCGATAAAATGCCAGGTGACGCCCCTGCCGATCTCTGCTATTTTCTCCTGGGCCTCCTGAATATAACTCTCGCCGAACAAGGTCTGCCCGGCGGCCATGGCCTGGCGGATCAATGCCACCGGCTTGCGCTTGCTCACCGCCACCAGCCTTACCGACTCGATCTTGCGGCCGGCCCTTTGCGCCGCATCCTTAATGCGCCCCTCTATCGCGACAATATTGTCGCCAACGGTTTGACTTGCCATGATCAATCCCTGAGATTAAATAATTGCACGGCATTGGCCGTGGTCTGCCTGGCAACTTCATCCAGCGACACATTTTTCAACTCCGCCACCTTTTGCGCGGTGTAAAGCATGGACTCGGGCTCATTTCTCTTGCCGCGTTTCGGCACCGGCGAAAGATAAGGACCGTCGGTTTCCAACAGCAATGAGGTAAGCGGCACAGCCTGGACCGCATCCTGCATCATCTGCGCCTTATTAAAGGTAACCACGCCGGGAATCGAGATCATAAAGCCCAAATCAAGCACGGCCTGGGCCAGCTCAGAATCACCGGAAAAACAATGCATGACGCCGCCGGCCGGAAAAGGGCCCGCCGCCCGCAAAATGGCGAGAACCTCGGCATGGGCCTCGCGATCATGGATCACCAGGGGCAGGTCTAACTCAAGGGCCAGCTCAACCTGTTTTTTAAAATGTTTTTGCTGCAGAGCCAACGGCGCGTAATCCTTCACGCAATCAATGCCTATTTCACCATAGGCAACGACCTTATCCTGCCGGGCCAGCCGCCGCAGCGCATCATAATCATCGCCGGTCAACTCAGTTACATTATGGGGATGCACGCCGATGGTTGCATAAATCCCTGTAAATCTTCGGGCCAATTCAACCGCGGCCCTGGAACTTTGCAAATCGATGCCCACCGTGATAATTCGCTCAACCCCGGCCGCCGTCGCACGCTTAATCACCTCGTCCAGATCAAGTTCATAATCTTCCATATCAAGATGACAATGGGTGTCGATCAAAGCCGCGCCTGGACTCAGTCGGGGCAGAGGGATTATCTTTTTCTTTTTTTCCTTAGTCACCGCAATCTCCTTAGGCGGATCTTTCTAACAGTTTTTTATATGTTAAGCAATAACGGGGCAACCTAGTAAAACCGTTTGACAACTTTAGCGGCAACAGGCTATTATTACTCAAAATATCAGATAGTTCCATCCTTATCTTTTGTACAGAAACTTCTCTTCACCCAGATTCTTATGCCGACTGATATGCTAGATGCCATCATAAACCGACGCAGTATACGCAATTATACCGAGCAGGAAGTAGCTGACGATCTGGTGCGCGAAATCATCACCGCCGGGATCTGGGCGCCGTCCGGGCTTAACAATCAACCCTGGCGCTTTGTTATCATCAAGGACCGGGACATTCGCGCCCAACTTGCCGAACAGACCCATTACGGCCATATTGTCTTAGCAGCACCCTGCCTGATCGCTGTTTATCTTGACAGAAACCTCATCTATGATGATATAAAGGATACGCAATCAGCCGGCGCCTGCATCCAAAACATGCTTCTCGCCACCGAAGCCTTGGGTTTGGGAGCAGTCTGGCTCGGCCAGATCCTAAAAAACAAAGACGCGGTTCGCAAGATACTTGCTCTTGACGAATCCCTCGACCTGATGGCCCTGATCGCGATCGGCCATCCCAGTCGCAGAGACCAGCAGTCCCAACGCAAGCCGCTTACCGATTTTATTATTAAACAGGTATAAACTTTTTACTTATCCAATATCTTCCAGCATGAGGAGAGTTCCAATGAGAACTATTGCTAAAACAATCATCAAATCAATAAATATCAGTATCATCATGTTGCTGGCCGTATCGTTGCTGAGCGGTTGCGCCGATATGGGCCTCGGCCTTTCGCAAAGTAATGAAGAGATGGCCGCCGCGCCGCCGGCTCAAGAAGCCCCGCCTTATTACGCCAACGAATTCGCCGACCTGCTCATTCCCAATGAATTGGCATGGAACCGGGAAAAAAGCATGGTCATCCGCACCGAATCATTTGCCGGCGGCATCCTCAACTTTTCCGGCAATGTCGACATCACCTCGCTGACGGATTTTTTCACCAACACCATGGTCAAGAGCGGCTGGAAAATAGCTGGTTCCGCAAAATACAAAAACGTCCTGCTCGCCTTTGTCAAACCCTACAAAACCTGCACCATAACGATCACGGACAACGGATTCGGACTTAAGACCGATGTCTATGTCTATATCACCGAAGATATCACCAAGGGTGGCGAATCCATGCCCAACTCGATGTTGTTGGATCGATAATAAAACAAAGGATATAAAATTTCGCCATGACGCAACTTGCCGACAAAAAAATCCTGCTGGGCATCACCGGAAGCATCTCCGCTTACAAAGCCGCGGATTGGGTTAGAGCTCTGCGCAAGGAGGGCGGCACGGTTACGGTGGTCATGACCGAGTCCGCAACTAAATTTATATCTCCGCTCACCATGGCGGCCTTATCCGGCAACCGGGTTTACCACCATATGTTTAAGGATGATGAACCGGAAAAAATCCCCCACATCAATCTGGCCCGGGAGCATGACCTTAATCTAATCGCGCCGGCCACGGCCCAGACCATCGGCCGCCTGGCCCATGGTCTGACCGATGATCTGCTGTCGGCCATAATTTTGGCCTCCTCGGCGCCGACCGTGGTCTGTCCGGCAATGAACAGCAAGATGTACCTGCACCCTGCCACCCAGACCAACATCGCCACCCTCAAGACATACGGTTATCACCTGGTGGATCCGGACAACGGCACCATGGCCTGCGGCGAGGAAGGACCGGGGCGGCTGACCGAATGGCCGGTGGCCAGACAAACCATTCTCAAAGTGTTGGCCAAACAGGATCTGGCCGGAGAATCAATCCTTATCACCGCAGGGCCGACCCGGGAGCCATTTGATCCGGTCCGTTTTTTGAGCAACCGCTCTTCCGGAAAAATGGGCTATGCCCTGGCCGAAGCGGCAAGCCAACGCGGCGCCCGAGTCACCCTGGTCTCCGGGCCGACAACGTTACCGGCCCCTGCCGGGGTTGAGCTGATTGCCATTACCTCCGCCCAACAAATGCACCGGGAGGTCATGGCCAGGGTTGGAGAAATGAGTGTGGTAATCAAAGCGGCGGCGGTTTCGGACTATCGCCCGGCTTCCACCTATGACCATAAGGTCAAAAAAGGGCAACCATCCCTGCAATTTGAGCTTATCGCCAATCCGGACATCCTGAAAGAGCTTGGCCAAGACAAAAAAAACTCGGGCTGCGTCACTCCCCTGTTGGTCGGCTTTGCCGCGGAAAGCCAGAATCACCTTGAAGAAGGCAGCCGCAAGCTGCGTGAGAAAAACCTGGATATGATCGTGATCAACGACATCGGCGGCGCAAACACCGGTTTCGAGGTGGACACCAACCGGGTCACCATGATCGACCGAAACAATGGCCGCGAAGAGTTACCCCTGCTCAGCAAGGAAGAAACCGCGCACCGCATCCTGGATAGATTGCTGCAACTCATGGAAGGCAAACGCTAGGCGGTAAGGCAAGTAGCCGGTCATCGCAATTTGTCTTAACATCGCTTGCCCCCGGATAGTTTCCGCCAGCCTTACAACAGTATGGCGGGAGCGCCTTGAGCCGCGAATTTTAGCGGATAACAGTCAGTGATTAGCTAAAAAAAAAGGCTCTTACCCCTTTACCGGGTAAGAGCCTTTTTGAATAACCGCCAAGATGAACTATAAGCTAGAAGCGCGCCTCAACAACATCGCCGGGCCTAATCTCATGAGAACTGGCGGATGAAACGATGGCCGCGGCGGTGGTCGGGCCAACCCGTAACACCAAGGCCTCGGCGGAAGGTCGTCGGTTGTCGGTCTCGGCCGCGGACTTGATGTGCAAACGGCTACCCGGCTGCAAGCCGTCATTGCTGCCGAGGTCGAGATAAACGATATCGTCGGCTGCGGCCAAACTGCGCATGAGATGGACGGCAACCACCCGCCCGTTTACCGAAACATAGTTGCCCCGGCTATCATTCACTTTGATATTCGGCAGCTCCGGGACAGCCCCCAAGAGATCCCCAGCCTTTACCTCGGTAAAAGCCCGGGTAATAACCGCCTGTTGTTTGATGGCGTCGGAGGTAATAATTTCCAACACGGCAATATCGGCCCGCAGCCGGCCCACGCTTTTCTGCCCATAGGCCAGGGGCTTAACCTCGCCCAGATCGCGGTATACCCCAAACTTTTGGCCGACCTGAGCCCCGGGGGCATTGACCAGGATAATCCCGCCGACCGCGGTTTTGCTCCAGCCCAATTCGGTATTGAGAATAGTACCTTCCCCGGGCATGTCATAGGTCACCAGCCCGATTCCCCGATCATAAATCCGGTATAAATCCAGCTCGATCTTTTTTTCAGCCTTCTCGACCTTGGGCCCTTGATCACGAACTATTTTAATGGCAAGCGGGCCGGAAGACATATCGATTTCCGGGACCGGTGGCGCGGGAGGCGCGGGCTTGGCCATGATCTCCCCGGAGCTGACCGGCGCCATTTCCGTTTCCGCCTTATCATCGAGGAGTGGGATTTTTACAACCTGGCCAGGCGCAATGACGTGGGGATTATCGATTGCAGGATTAATCTTCCATATTTTCGGCCACAACAAAGGGTCCTTTAAATAGCCATTACTCAAGCCCCAAAGAGTATCGCCCTTCTGTACTTCATGGGTGGTTACATTCTCTGCCTGCACATCCTGACTCCCTGCCCCAACACAGGCAAATGCTAACAACAGGGCGGTTGCAACAGCTTTCTTCATGGTCCACTCCTTTTAAAAAAATTGAGAACCTCGACTATGGTCTCACCAAGATATTTCATCTTTCACTTAACACTTTATTAAATACGCCATTTTGTTAAAAAATGTCAATGATATCATGCAAAACAACATATCTTTTACAATAAAGCCATGGATATTATGAATCAAACCACCCCACAACCCCTGACCGTCAATAGCCTCGACGACCGGGCTCCGGAAATACGCCTTGAGGCAGACTAATGATTCGCCTTAAACCTTCTTAGCCGCAACCCATTGGTCACCACCGACACCGAACTCATGGCCATGGCCCCGCCGGCAATCATCGGATTAAGGACGGGCCCGCCGAAAATATACAAAAGGCCGGCCGCAACCGGAATCCCGAATATGTTATAGGCAAAGGCCCAAAATAGATTCTGCTTGATATTGCGCATGGTCGCCCTGCTTAACGCCAAGGCGGTCAATATTGAGGTAAGATTCCCCTGCATCAAAACAATATCGCCGGACTCGACGGCAACGTCGATGCCGGTGCCCATGGCGATCCCCAAATCGGCAACGGCAAGGGCCGGGGCATCGTTGATCCCGTCGCCGACCATGGCCACGGTATGCCCCTCTTGCTGAAGCTCAGAGATAACCGCCGCCTTCTTCTCCGGCAAGACCTGGGCGATAACCGAAGTGATGCCGGCCTGCTTGGCAATGCATTGGGCGGTATCCCCATGATCACCAGTCAGCATAATCACCTTAAGCCCCATCTTGCCCAAGCTCTCCACAATTCGAGCGGCCTCCGGTTTAATCCGGTCGGCAATCGCCAATAAGGCGATCAGGTTGCCATTGATTGCACAATAGAGGCTGGTTTTCCCTTCCATTGCCAGCTGTTTCGCCTGGCGCTCCGCCTGCTGGTCAACCCCGGATACGCCCTGCTCCTCCATCATAAGCCGATTGCCGATAACCACTTTGCGGCCGGCAACCACCGCCTCGATACCCCGGCCGGGAACCGCGCCAACCGTTGCCGGTTCAGCAATAAAAACACCCCGTTCTTGGGCGGCCTTAACCAGGGCCATGGCCAGGGGATGCTCGGAACCGCTCTCGGCAGCGGCAACGTCAGCCAACAGCTCATCGCGGTTAACCGTCTGATCTAACGGAATTATATCGGTCAAGGCCGGCTCACCATAGGTGAGGGTCCCGGTTTTATCAAATACCACCGCCGTAACCTTGCCCCCTGTTTCCAGGGCGCCGCCACTCTTGATCAAAACCCCCAGTTGCGCGCCGCGCCCGGTAGCGACCATGATCGAGGTCGGGGTGGCAAGCCCCATGGCACAGGGACAGGCGATGACCAAGACCGCGATAAAGATGCGCAGGGCAAAGGTGAAGTCGGCGTTGCCGACAAAATACCAGAGCAACCCGGAAGAGAGCGCGATAAACATGACCGTCGGCACAAAGTAAAGACTGACCCGATCGGCCAGATTGGCAATGGGGGCCTTGGAACCCTGGGCGTCCCGCACCATTTTAACAATGCGGGCCAACATGGTGTCCTGCCCGACTTTTTCAGCCCTGATCTGAAGCATTCCGTTTTTATTCAAGGTTGCCCCGACCACCGGATCACCCTCATTTTTGCTTATCGGCAGGCTTTCGCCGGTCAACATTGATTCATCGACATAAGAGCTGCCCTTGACCACCATCCCGTCCACCGGCAGCCTTTCCCCGGGCCGAATCAACAGGATGTCACCGACAACAATCTCATCAACCGGGATTTGCTCCTGGTTGCCATCCTTGAGCAGGGTTGCCTGGTCAGGGGTAAGTTCCATCAAACTTCTAATGGCGTCCGAGGTTTTCACCTTGGAACGTTTTTCAAGAAATTTTCCCAGCGAAACCAAGGCAATAAGCACGGCGGCAGACTCGAAATAAAGGTCCATTGCCTTGGCCATCGGATCAATGCCCAAGGCAATCTCCACCGTGTTCCAACTGCTATAGAAAAAGGCGGCCCCGGTGCCGACCGCAATCAGGGAATCCATATTGGGCGCCCCGCGCAACAAACTCGGCAGACCGACAAGGTAGAAATTACGACCCAGCCACATTACCGGCAAAACCAACAGCAACTGGATAACCGCGAAGGTCAGGGGGTGATGATGGGGCGCAATCAACTTGGGCAGGGGCAGACCTGCCATCTCGCCCATGGAAAGCAGCAGGAGCAAGGAGGCGAACACAAAGGAGGGCAGAAGCTTCCTTTTCCCCAGGGCAAGTTCGGCCATCTCTGAGGCCTGCTGCTGAAAAAGGGATGAATTAGCGCTACCGCTGAAATCGAGGCTAAAACCAATTTTGGCAATGGCTTCCCTGAGCTGGCGCCGCCCAAGCAGGGTGGGATCAATAACCGCCACCCCGCTTTCCGTTGCCAGATTTACATTAATAGATGAAACACCGGGCAAACCGCCGACCACCTTTTCAATCCGGGCCGCGCATGCGGCGCAACTCATGCCCTTAATGTTAAATGCAAGATGCAGATCTTGCACCGGCAGGACCAACTCAAACCCCAGCCTCTTCACCTGAGCAGCGATTTCATCGATAGAGATGATGTCATCATCCCAAGAAAGATCCATGGTCTGGGTGGCAAGATTGACGTTAACGGCGCAAACCCCGGTCATGGCGGCAACCACCTTCTCTATGCGCGAAGAACAGGCTGCACAATGCATCCCTTTGACAGCGTACTGTTTCTTTAACAAGGCTTGGCTCAAAATATCCTCTGATTCGTAAAGTAAAAACTATGCCGATGAAACACACTATGATAAAAATATTTATAAGAAACTATAACCCAACATGCTTGCCAGGGAAAAGCAATAACCGACACGGAGGCATAATATGCCCAGCATTAAAATCAAGGGAATGAACTGTCAACATTGCGTGGCATCGGTTACCGATGCTTTACAGAAAATAGCGGGAATCAGCGAGGTTAAGGTCGTGCTGGAAAAAGGTGAGGCAACCTTCCAAACGGATAAACCCGTTGCCGATGAGGTTATCCGCCAGGCTATCAAGGAGATCGGCTTCACCTGTGAATAAAACCAGGCCTCACTCCTGGGGCGCCTGGATTTGCAAACTGTTTAACACTTGATAAAACATGGCGACACAGGCAGGCATGGCAATGGACTCTCTGCTGATCGCCTCGGCATTCTTGCCATATAAAGCTTCGGTGGCTTCCCGATTCGCCCGAATCATTGAGCCTCCCAAGGCCAGCCCGGCAAAGATGCCCTTACTGCGTGAATAGGAATAGACCTCTGCCTTAAGTTTCAAATCGGTTGCCGCTTCAAAATGGCGGCCCACCGGCCCTGCGGCAATATCGACATCAGCGCCCAGGGTGATTTTTCCGTCACGGACCGCGAGCAGCCCCTTTTTCGTTTTAAAAACAAGAATTATATCAGTGGACTGCAACCCGAATTGCCAACCCATGCTGCCGCCCACAAGCTCGACAAAGAAAGGCAGCCCCCAATTACCGTTATCGTCACGGCCCAGCATGATTCCCTGGCCGAAGCGGCCGGCCAGCATAAACCCGGCCTTAACCGTGCCGGGAAAGACGGCTATGGCCTGGGCCTGACGCAACAGGACCGGTGGAATCCCCTCCTCCGGGATTCGATTAATAGCGGCCAACACCCCGCTTGCCTCCTGCACCGTTTCTTCTTCCGTGGTATAGGCAAGGCTGCTGGCTGGCGAAAAAAACATGGTCATCGCCAGAAAAATAGAGCCCAAGATGATCAAAAATTTATTCATGTCACTCCTTGCCTGGCTAAAACTTACAAAATCATAGTGACGGCCGGATGTTTCTTCAGGGCCTCATAATTCACCATCCGGTCCTCCTCATCCCGCACCACGATCTCTACATTAAGGCAATGATACTTGCCGGTCCGACTGCTGTTGGATAAGGTAACCAAACACTCCCGGGCCTGAAAGACATCGGCTATGGCCTGGCGGATCAATTCCTGCTCTTTGCCCACCACCTTGTAAACCCAGGGACATGGGTATTCAAGTTCAAGTTTGCTGGTGGCTTTGTTGATAATTAATTTTTCCATAATCACAAAACAGACGTAACTCCGTTTTCCTCTCTATGCCTATCGAACTTTTATAAAAAAAAATAAATATTTATCAGCAAAAAAACAAAAACCCGGCCCTACCCTTCAAGCTGAACGGTTTCCACCTTGACCCGGGCGGTTCCCTTCTCATAAAAACCAAGCTGCTTGGCGGCATCGGCGCTCAAATCAATGATGCGCCCCTTGGCAAATGGGCCACGGTCGTTAACCCGCAACAGGATGGAGCGGCCGTTATCAAGATTGGTCACCTTGACGTTGGTCGGCAACGGCAGCAGTTTATGGGCGGCGGAAGGCTTGCGCGGATCAAAAGCCTCGCCATTGGCGGTCATATGACCGTCTTTCATATGATAGGTTTCATAACCATACCAGGAAGCCATCCCGATTTCCTCATAGGTTTGCGCCGCCTCAACCGACATGGGCTCATAACGCTTGCCCTTGACCACATATGGGGAGTTCTTAACCCGGCCTTGCTTGATCGCCTCTTTAGGGGGCAGGCCGTCGATGGTTTCGATATCGCTGGTCAGGGGCCAGTCGAGAGGCGCCATCACCACTTCAAAGGTGAACTGCCCGAGTTTATAGGCCAGCTTCACGGTTCCCACCCCGATCTTGGCGGCAACCTTGGCCGTCTGGTAGGTGGCCTTGACCGTCCCCTTGGTAACGTCATAGGTGGTGGAGACCACCCCGCAGGAAACAAGCAAAAAAAATATAGGTAAAGCTAACAAGCCAAATTTAATCATTTTTTATTTTCTTTATAATATTAGACCATTAGCAAAACACCAAAAAAGTGCCCTTGCATTTGCTTTAGTCATTTTGATAGAATTTCTTATTAAATTTTTTCATCTGTTATTTGTAACAAAAAGTCCAAGGAAAACCAATGCCTCTAAAAAAAACGATCATCCCCTTCCTGCTCAGCCTTTGCCTTTTGTCGCTGCATACCATTCCGGCATATGGAGAGCAGCCGGTTGATCATTATATGCTTGGCCAACAATACATGGCCGACCAGAAATATGATGCGGCCTACCAAGAATTCTTCCAGGCCTTTATCAACGACCCCGGCAATCTGGATATCAATTTTTACCTGGGCCGCTCAGCTTTTGAAAGCGGACGCTTCGAAGAGGCGATCATGGCCTATGATCGAATCCTGATGAGCACCCCGGACGCGTCCCGGGTCAAATTAGAGTTGGCGCGCACCCATCTCAGCCTGGGCTCCCGAGAGCTGGCCAAACAATATTTCAAGGAGGTGCTGGCCACCAACCCGCCGGAACAGGTCTGGAAAAATATAGAAGCGTTTCTTGATTCAATTGAAAAATCCGAAAAAAAACACTTTGTCAACGGAACCTTATCAATCGGCTATGCCAAAGACGACAATATCCGCCTGGCCCCGACCAGCGATATCATCTCCATCGGCCTATACGAAATCACCCTGACCGGCCCGTCGGCCACCCCGCAGGATGATAATATTTACAGCTCAACCCTGGTCCTCAACCACATCTATAAAAACGAGGATTATCCCTTCACCTGGAAAACCTCGGCTACCAACTATAATGCTTTTTATGAAAACCAGTACGACCTTAACGTCAATTATTTAGGGCTGACAACCGGCCCGGTGTTTCAAGGTGAAAAATTTCTATGGGATCTAATGGCGACCACCACCTACATAGATGTCGAACATGAACGCTACCAGAGTTCATTCGGCCTCACTTCAACCCTGACCAGGATCTTCACCCCCAATATTTATGTGACCGCAGGCATTAAGTACGATCAAAAAAACAATTATCCGGCCCCTGACAGGGATGCCGCCAACTTTACCTACAACCTGATCCCCGTTTTGGTGGCCGGAGAAAACCGATTCAGCCTCACCCTGGGCAAGGAGTATGAAATAGCCTACAATGAAGTAAACAGCTACGACCGATCGAGCTGGAATTTGCGCTATGACCGCAAACTGCCCATGAATTTTTCCATGTTCGCCTCCACCGGCTTTACCAATACCAGCTATGACAAGATCCATCCACTGTTTGGGGTTTACCGCTCCGACAAGATTCAGGACCTCGCCATCGGCGGCTCCAGACTCCTCTGGGAAAAACCTACCAACGGCCAGGCTCTGATCGGCCAACTAAGCCACACTTACTCTCACTCCGTTTCCAATATAGACCTTTACACATACTACAAAAACATAACAGCGCTTACCCTGACCTTGAGCTTTTAATGATTTTCACAATACCGGATAAGATTATGAAAAATTTAACATTGTTACTTATTGCCCTGGCAATTATGGTTTCCGGCCTGACCGGAGCCGAGGCTTTTGCCAATGGAGCCCCGGAAAAAATCGGCACGGTTATCGCCATGCGCGGTAAGGTCTTTGCCCAGAATAAGGCAGGGGAAAAACGACTTCTTGCCCTCAAGGATCCGATTTACAAAGAAGATACTATTCAGACCGAGAGTAAAGGCCGCATTCAGCTGATGTTTAACGACAACACCATCGTCAGTCTCGGCAAATCCACGACCATGAAGCTTCAGGAATTCAACTGGCAGCCGGAGCAGAAAAAAGGCGCCTTTAAAAATAAGGTTTACGAGGGAACCTTCCGGATTATGGGCGGCGCGATAACCAAGATCGCCCCCAAAAACTTTAAAACAGAAACCCCGGCGGCAACCATCGGCATCCGGGGCTCCATGTATTCCGGCATTGTAACCAAAACCAACCTGTCCGTTGTCTTCCAAGGGGGCAAAGGTATTGAGGTTGGCAATCAATTTGGGTCAGTAGCCATAACCAAACCAGGCTTCGGCACCCATGTCCAGCTTAATGCCCGCCCACTGCCGCCGATGAAATTCACCTCTGTTGACCTTGAAAAACTCAACCAATCCCTGGCCGGCAACGGTGACAATGGCGGCCAGGAGGCTGATAACGGCGACGAGGCGACAGCTCCCGAGGATCAAGAGCAACCGGAGGATGAGGGGCAACCGGCGGATGAGGGGCAACCGGCGGATGAGGGCCAGCCTGATGATGAAGGTACAGCCGCCGAACCGGAAGAAGGGTCTGCTCCGCCAAGTGATGAGCAGGAACCGGCCCCCAGCGAGGAACCCGCCGCTTCCGAGCCTGCTTCCGAGCCTGCTTCCGAGCCTGCACCCGAGCCTGCACCCGAGCCTGCACCCGAGCCCGCACCCGTGGCTGAACCTGCCCCCGCACCTGCACCCGTGGCGGAACCAGCCCCTGCACCTGAGCCTGTGCTTGATCCAATCTTCACCCCACCCACGGTTGAGGTTGAACTGCCGCCGGTTAATGAACTTCCTTCGTCCCTGGATACCACATCCACCGCGATCACCATCCCCTCTAACGGTCTCAGTTTCTACATGGGCGGGCTGAGCGGCATCGCCACTAATATCGACACGGGAGCAACCGAAGCCATTACCGGCGAGCTTGGAATGGAGATTAACTGGTTAAACCATAAAGCCCTGGGGGTGGTATTTGACACGGTCAGCACCGACCCCAACGATCCAAATCCTGGAGGCCCGCCGGTTTTCTTTTTCGGCACCCTCGACGGCTCCACCCTGACCAATGTAAAAATCTTCGGTTCCGGCGGCGGTGGCCCGGATAATGTTATTTCCGCCATCGAGGGAACCGGCTCCGGCATACTCCTTGGTGCGGACCATGAATTTTTCAACCTGGCCGGCAACGGCACTGATTACGCTATCCAAGATGCAAATCAACCGGCGCTGAGCAACTGGGTAATTGACGCCGCAACCATCATCCAACCCCAAGACCCGTCAGACCTCACTTCCCCCACCAACCCCA
>Ga0224496_10000044_pt1 | contig 93549 bp, 103 predicted proteins | sample SF_Jul11_sed_USG_2_FD_168127 | JGI IMG/M metagenome (GOLD analysis project Ga0224496, IMG submission 168127) | Sediment microbial communities from San Francisco Bay, California, United States - SF_Jul11_sed_USGS_8_1 | ecosystem: Environmental > Aquatic > Marine > Sediment | place: USA...
CTGCGGTCCATGCTTGGATGGCCCCCCCCCCCGGGGGCGCTGGAGGGCACGGCCCTCACCGATATCCGAAGGGGAAACCGGCCGTGGAATGGCAACGCCCCTCCACCCTGCGGTTCACGCCTGACCGATCCCCCCCCGCCGGGTCGCCGGAGGGCACGGCCCTCACCGGTATCCGAAGGGGAAACCGGCCATGCAACGGCCACCTCGCAAGGTGCGAACCGGGGTGAAGTGGATTACCATAGCCTCCTGACAGGCTGACTGGGGGAAATGCCACACACGGAGCTTCGGTATTGGTTACCTACCGCCCTGACATCGACGGTCTGCGCGCGATTGCCGTGCTCCCGGTGTTGTTTTTTCACGCCGGGGTGTTCGGGTTCCCGGGTGGGTTCATCGGGGTCGACGTTTTTTTCGTCATCTCCGGGTACCTGATCACATCCCTGATCGTCAGCGAGTTCGATACCACCGGGTTTTCCATCCGCACCTTCTACGAACGGCGCGCCAGACGCATCCTGCCCGCCCTGTTCGCGGTCATCCTCGCCTGTACCCTGGTGGCCGCCTTCCTGTTCGCTCCGGGCGATTTCAAGCGCATGGGGCAGAGCGCGGTGGCGGCGACCCTGTTTGCCGCCAACGTCCTGTTCTGGACCCAGGCGGATTACTTCGGCGCCGCAGCCGAAACCAAGCCGCTGCTGCACACCTGGTCGCTGGGGGTGGAAGAACAGTTCTACATATTCTTCCCCCTGATCCTGGTGTTCGCCCACCGCTTTTTCGGCCTGCGCTGGCCACTCCTGCTGATGCCGTTGGGGGTTGCCTCCTTCGGTCTGTCCGTGTGGGCCACCACTGCCTATCCCATGGCTTCCTTCTATCTCGTGCCCACGCGCTTCTGGGAACTGCTTCTCGGAGCCCTCCTGGCTGGAAAGCTATTGCCCGCTGTGAGAAGCCGCGCATCCCGCGATTTTCTGTCCGCGGCCGGCTTGGGAATGATCCTGTACTGCGTGGTGGCCTATTCGGAGCGCACCGTGTTTCCGGGCATCGGCGCGGTCTTGCCGTGCGTGGGCGCCGCGCTGATTATCCATGCCGGGCAGCACGGCCCGTCATGGATCGGGCGGTTTCTGTCCCTCCCCCCGGTGGTGTTCGTCGGCCTGATTTCCTACTCCCTGTATCTGTGGCACTGGCCGGTTCTGGTGTTTTTCCGTTACGGACTGGCGCGGGAACTCACCCCCTGGGAGGGGGGAGTCGCCGTGTTGCTCACCGTTCCGCTGGCCATGGCCTCCTGGCGGTATATCGAAACCCCCTTCCGCAAGGGCTTTAAACAGCGCACCCGGATGCTGTTCGCCACCAGCGGCACCGTGGGCGCGGCCATCTGCGCCGTCGGCCTGGTGATTCATTTGAATGGCGGATTTGCCCAGCGTTTTGCCCAGGCCGCCGAAGCGCCGGTCGGCAAGGAGACCTACCACATCGGCACCTGCATGATGGAGGAGGGCCAGCGCTACACGGAAATCGACTTTCAGGCATGTACCTTTGGCGCGCCGGATGCGCCCCGCACGGTCCTGATGTGGGGCGATTCCCATTCCGCCCAGTGGATTTCCGCGGTGGACCGGCTGGCCCGGGAATACGGCGTCTCGGTGGTTCAGGCCAACATCAGCGGATGCCCTCCGATGACCGGCTTCCACATCCGGGCCAAGGCCGCACAGGTGGCCAACTGCCTGGACTTCAACCGCACCATCCGGGAGCGGGTGAGCGGGTTTGACGGCGTCATCGTGGCGGCCAACTGGTCCCGCTACGAGGGGGATGAACGGTATTCCCAGGCGCTTGCGGAAACGGTCCGCTGGTTGCGGGAGCAGCCCACCCCCGCCCTGCTGATCGGCCAGAGTCCCACCTTTGCGCTGCACGCGCCCACCATCCGCCAGTTGCGGCCTTCAGGGGCTGGTGAGGCGGATTTTGCGCAAAGTGACAACCTGCGGGATTCCATCACCAACCGGTATCTGGAAACCGCATCCGATCCGGGCAAACTGTTTGTGTTCATGCCCCACAAGAAGCTGTGCAAGGAAACCAGTTGCCGGTTTGCCGACGGACAACACCTGCTGTTCTGGGACGACAACCACCTTTCCGAATACGGCAGCGCGTACCTGAGCGACGGGTTCCGCGAATTCCTGGCGCGCATCGCGTCGGGTGCCCGGGCCTAGCGATCCTTGGCTGGATCCTGGGTTCCCAATGTTCTACCGGGTGCGCTGCGTGGCCACCGCCCTCCGTCTCCCTGCCCCCATCCACGGCAAGGGCCAACCCCGCCCGGGGGGGAATGGGTCAATCGGTAACCCATCCGTAAAAATTCCCACTGCGAACCGTTAACGCACCGGTAACTTAGCCGCGTGCGACAGCGATGCCGCGCGCACGGGTGTTCCGCGCACGTGGGCATGGGCAGGCCGCGCCAGTCCGGCCCTGCGCCCGGCAGCGTGCGGCCAGGAGAGAGGGGGGCATCCACCCGGAAACGCCACAACCGATTGAAAAAAAGATGTTCCAAACATCCATCCCCGCCCTCCGGATGGGGCGGAGAGGGGCCGAAATGCCTGCGTCGCACCGCTCCCGAATTTCATTTGATTTGTCGTTAAATGAAATGAATTCCAGCCGCCGCCCCCTTCCCGGACCCCGGCAACCCCCATCGCCCAAACGCACCCCACCGTGAACCACGTTTCCAAAAATCCGGAAACTACCATATTTTCAATCACTTCTGCGCGTTTCGTTGCGCGCGCCGCCCCGCCACAACGCCTATTTTTGTCCACGTTTTCAATGGGTTCTGAAAATCATCCCCCATAATCCACTGGGAAGCATTCCGAATCGTGCTACCGGCCTTCAGAACCCCTTGATATTCCGTTCCGAGATCACCGTGAACATGCGAAACCCACGGTGCGAAACGCCCCCACAAAGCGGGTTTTATTCCACAAAAACAACCGGTTCTGAACGTGAAAACCGTTAATTTTCACCGTGTTTTAGTTCGCAACCACAAACGCGAAATTTCAAATGAAACCAACCGGTTCTGGATTTTCATCCGATATTTTGCGAAATAAATCCTCCATACCCACAAACGGGATAAAACGCCGCGTTATCAGTGGGTTATGCTCGGTGCTTTACCGTGGCCCACGGTTTAGCTTTGCCGTTTGCGAAGCGAAGTAGCACGATCACGGCCCCGTGATGGTGCCGAAGGGCGGGTGGGGTAGGGCCCATGTCACTGCGCAACCCATTGAATATGCGTGGATGGAAATCGGGGGCTGGGCCACGTTCACCGCATTCGCCAGCAGCGCGGGCGCCCCATGGAACGACGGGGGTAGGCTGTGCCCCGAGTGCAAGGCACATGGCCGCGGCGCACAGGTCAAGGGCCCGCTCCCCATGGGCCGCGTTCCCCCCCCAAAAAAACGCTGCCCGCCGGGGGCTACTCCTCGCCGATGTCGTTGTCGTAGCCGAACAGGTGCGTTTGGGTGACCCGCTCCCGCTCCTGCCAGCACGGCTCGCAGAACCAGATTTCGTCGATTTCCGGGTCGGGGCGCAGGGGCAGGTCGTCGCGGAAGCACTTGGCGCATTCGGCTCCATCCGGCAGTTGCGCGACGGGAAGATAGGGGGTGCTCATGGTGGTGGCGCTCAGGGGCAGGGGTTGGGAAGCCGGGCGTGGATTGCCTCGATGCCCTGGACCACTTCCGGGGGCAGGGTCAGGTCCACGCTGGCGATGTTGGCGTCCAGTTGTTCCAGGGTGGTGGCGCCGATGATGGTGCTGGTGGTGAACGGGCGGCTGTGGACCCAGGCCAGCGCCATCCGGGCCGGGTCCAGGCCGTGCTGGCGGGCGAGGTTTACGTATTCGGCGGTGGCGGTGCGTCCCGTGGGGCCGGTATAGCGGGTAAACTTGGAAAACCGGTCCAGGGTCAGCCGCGCGCCCTTGGGGGGAACGCCCAGGTACTTGCCGGACAGGGCGCCGAAGGCCAGCGGGGAGTAAGCCAGAAGCCCCACCTGCTCGCGTATGGCCACCTCCGCATTGCCCACCTCGAAGGTGCGGTTGAGCAGGCTGTACGGGTTCTGAACCGATACCACGGCGGGCAGATTGTGACGCTCCGCGGCGCGCAGGAAGGCCATGATGCCCCAAGGGGTTTCGTTGGACAGCCCTACGTGGCGCACCTTGCCCGCCTTGACGAAATCGCCGAGTACGGCCAGAGTTTCTTCGACGGGTATGGGGGCGTCGTCCGCCTGGTGGGCGTACCCCAGTTCGCCAAAGTAGTTGGTGGTGCGGTCCGGCCAGTGCATCTGGTACAGGTCCACGTAGTCGGTTTGCAGCCGCTGGAGGCTGGCATCCAGTGCCGGTTCCAGGTTTTTCCGGTCCAGGCGCGGGTGGCCCTCGCGAATCCACGGCAGCCAGTCGGCGCGGCTGGCGGCCTTGGTGGCCAGGATCACCCGCTCGCGGCCGTGGCGGGCGGCCAGCCAGGTGCCGATGATGCGCTCGGTGGCGCCGTAGGTTTCCGCGCTGGTGGGTACCGGGTAGATTTCGGCGGCGTCGATGAAGTTGACGCCGGCATCCAGTGCCCGATCCAGTTGGGCATGGGCTTCGGCTTCGGTATTCTGCTCACCCCAGGTCATGGTGCCGAGGCAGATGACGCTGACGTCGAGGCCGCTTTTGCCCAGCGGTCGGAATTGCATGGTGGAGTCTCCTAGGCTCAGATGGCTCTGATTCTACCAGTGATTCGGGCGCCGGGACACGCCGCGGAAGGCCGCTTGCCGCGATTAATAGTGGCAACGCGGGGTGCCGATAAGGTAGTTTGACCGGTTGCGAGGGGCCGGCGTCGCGCGTCAGGGAAGACGGTGAGCCGGTAAAACAAGGTCGATTGGAGCGATAAAAACCATGAATGGTTCCCCACTGATTTCGACCCGCCTGCTGGCGGGGGTGGGCGGTGCCGTGTTGCTGGCGGCACTGACCGCATGTGCCACGGGGCCCAAGGACGTGGCCTTTTCAGACACCTATTCCATCGACACGGAGAGGATGGTCGCCAGGGGGGACGTGGAAGCTCCGATGGACTACGACACCCTGGACTCCCCGGACCTCGCCCCGGCGACCGTGGTGGGCATGGTGGACAAGTACGGTAACGCCATCGTGACCTCGAAGGGTCGCCTGCATGGCGTGGTTACCGGCGATACCCTGTGGGACATCTCGGATTCCTATCTGGCCGACAACTTTCTGTGGCCCAAGGTGTGGGACTACAACGGCGAGATCATGAATCCCGATCTGATCTATCCGGGCGACCGCATTCGCATTCCGGTGGCCCTGCTGCCGCCGGAAATTCAGGAATTGATCCCGGTGGACGTGGAGGCCATCGAGGTGGCGCCAGTCCCGGAAGACGGTTTTGAATCGGCGGAAGTGCCACCGCTGGTGGACATTGTCGAGGAAGAAATCAAGGTGGAGGACACTGCAAAGGTGGACTTCCAGCAGTTGGTGGGCATGGAGGAATTTGAAATCCCCGAGGAATTCCGTGCTGAAATTGCCACCGAGCTGGAGGTGGAACGGCCCGACGAGCCGGTCAAGGTGGTGGAGTGGACGGTGCCGCGCGGCGCCATCAACCCGACCCTGGTGGAGGCGGCGGGCTATATCACCCGCAGCCTCCGCGCCAAAGGGCGGTTGGTGGGCACCTACGAACCGCGCTTCATCATGGGCCGCAATGACGAAGTATTCCTGAAGATGAACTGGTTCAAGTCCTCCCAGGTGGGGGACAAGTTCTACATCGTTCGCGTGGAGCGGCCGGTCTATCATCCGCTGACGGACGATGCGGTGGGCAAGCTGGTGCGGGTGCTGGGTGTCGTTACGGTGCAGGAGCAGGAAAACAACGGGCTCTTTCTGGCAAAGGTAAACCGTTCCTTCGAAACGGTTCTCAGTGGCGACCTGCTGGTTCCCTACGAGAAGCCGGAAGTGGACGTACACGTGGATCCCCCCGGGGGATTGACCGGCATGATCATCGATGCCAAGGACGCGGCGTCCCTGTTGGGAAGGGGTCACATCGTGTACATCGATCTCGGCAAACGGGACGGCCTGAAGCCGGGGAATCAGTTCGAAATCCTGCAGCGCGGACGCAAGGTACGGGTTCCCGGACTGTTCGCGAATCCCCGCCTGCCGACCCGGAAAATTGGCGTGTTGCAGGTGATTTCCGTTCAGGATCGCACGGCGTCGGCACGGGTGATGCGGGCGATCATGCCCGTTGAGATTGGCGACCGGCTGCAGTCAGTGGCACCGGAAGCGGCGGTGTCGGATGAAGCGGTGCCGGTTTCCGTGGAGGACGCCGGTTAATTGTTCCGGCGTCCGTCTCCGTCATCCGCACGGGTTCCCGTCACGGCGCAGTCCAGTTCCCCTTTCCGAAGCCGAACGGTAATGGCGTCACCGGGAGCCGCCTCCAAAGCGTCGGTCAGCACCTGACCATTCCGGGTGGCCACCGCATAGCCGCGCCCCAATACCTTCAGGGGCGACAGGGCATCCAGTCGGCCGGCGTTCCGGTCCACCCGTGTGCGGGCGCGCTCCAGGGTGTGTTCCATGGCCCCGCGCAGGCGCAGGATCAACCCGTTTACCTGACTCTCTCCCACCGCCAGCCGGGCCACGGGGGCGGCCGCGAACACCCGTGCCGAGAGGGTCATCAGGCGCTGGCGGGACACCGCCAGGCGCAGGCCGAATGCCCGTGACAGGTGCAGTTGAAGATCGTCGGTGCGTTGCATCAGATGGCGCAGCCGCTCGCGGGGATCGGTCAATCCGGACCGTGCGTGCCGCAGCCGGTTTTGCTCCCGGGTCAGCAGGGCGCCCATGGCGGCATCCATTCGACGCGCCAGTTCGCCGGTGCGGGTGACCAGTTCCAGCCAGCCGGCGCTGACCAACTCGGCGGCGGCGCTGGGGGTGGGGGCGCGCAGGTCGGCGGCGAAATCGGCAATGCTCACGTCGGTTTCATGCCCCACTCCGGCAATGACCGGCACCGGACAGGCGGCGATGGCCCGCGCCAAGGCCTCGTCGTTGAAGGCCGCCAGATCCTCCGGAGAGCCGCCCCCGCGCACCAACAGAATCACGTCCACGTCTTTCTGGGTTGCGGCCAGCCCCAGCGCCTCGGTAAGTTGGCTCGGAGCGTCCCGTCCCTGCACCAGGGCGGGTACCAGCAGCACCGGCAGCCCGGCGGCGCGGCGGCCCAGCACGGAGATCACATCGCGCAGTGCGGCGCCGGTGGGGGAGGTTACCACCGCCACCCGGCGTGGCACCATGGGCAGGGGGTGCTTTCGCTCCGGGTCAAATAACCCTTCAGCGGAAAGGCGCAGGCGCAATTCCTCGAACTGGCGGAACAGGTCGCCGGCGCCCGCGGTCTCCAGATAGTCGATCACCACCTGGTAGTCTCCACGCGGTTCATACACGGTGATGCGCGCGCGGCACAGGATACGCTCGCCGTCGGCGGGTCGGTGGGTCAGGTAACGGGCGGTGGAGCCCCACACCACGGCACGGATCTGCGCTTCCGCATCCTTCAGGGTCAGGTACATGTGACCGGAAGGGGGGGTACGCAGGCCACTCACCTCACCCACCAGCCACACGGTGCCGATCTGCCCTTCGAGGATTTCCCGTACCCGACGGGTCAGCTCGGCGACGGATAGAATCTCCCGCGCGGGCAGGCCGGAGGGATCGGTACCGGCCTCAGGCATCGGGCAGGTACAGCCGTTTCACGCCGGTGCAACGGCCACTGTCCGGGTCAAGGGAAAAGATCACCCCGGCAAACACCGTGGGGCCGGTGGCCACGGAGAAGCGTTTGGGCATGCCGGTCAGAAAGCGGGACAGGACAATCTCCTTTTTCATGCCGATCACCCCGTCCATGGGGCCGGTCATTCCCGCATCGGTCAGAAACCCCGTGCCGCCGGGGAGGATGCGCTCGTCGGCGGTTTGGACATGGGTGTGGGAACCGGCCACGGCAGAGGCCTGGCCGTCCAGGTGCCACCCCATGGCCACCTTCTCGCTGGTGGCTTCGGCGTGCATGTCCACCACCACGCAGGGGGTTTCACGCTTGAGCCGCGCCACCTCGCGGGCAGCCACCTTGAACGGACAGTCGAGGGCATGCATGAACACCCGCCCCATCACCTGCACCACCCCCACCTGATGGCCGGAACGGGTGGTGAACAGGCCGCTTCCCTGGCCGGGGGTGCCGTCCGGGTAGTTGGCGGGGCGCAGCAGGCGCTTTTCCTCCCGGAACAGGTCCAGGGCCTCGCGCTTGTCCCAGGCGTGGTTGCCGGTGGTGATTACGTCGATGCCCTGCCGGTACAGTTCCCGCGCGATCTCCGGGGTAATGCCAAACCCGCCGGCGGCATTTTCGCCGTTGCCGATTACCAGTTCCAGGCGGTATTCGTCACGCAGGCGGTCCACATGGCGGAATACCGATTTGCGGCCCGGTTCCCCCATGATGTCGCCGATCATCAGGATGTTCATCAGCGGGCATACTCGATGAAGCGGGATTCACGTACCAGGCACACCTTGATCTGGCCCGGGTATGCGATCTCCTTCTCGATCCGCTTGGCGATGTCGCGGGAGACGTTCAGGCATTCCGCATCGTCCAGCCGGTCGGCATCCACCAGCACCCGCAGTTCGCGTCCGGCTTGCAGGGCAAAGGCACGGTCCACGCCAGGAAACTCCCCGGCCACCGCTTCCAGGTTCTTGAGGCGCTTGACGTACAGGTCCATGTTTTCCCGCCGGGCGCCGGGGCGTCCGGCGGACAGGGCGTCGCCTGCGGCCACCAGCCAGGCTTCCCGGGTGATCGGTTTCATGTCGCCGTGGTGGGCGCCGATGGCATTGACCACGTTCGGATGTTCCCCGCATTTTTCCGCCAGTTCCGCGCCGAGCACCGCGTGACCGCCCTCCTGGTCGTGGCTGAGCACCTTGCCCACATCGTGCAGCAGGCCGCCCCGCACGGCCAGCTTGCGGTCGAGCTTCAGTTCGTCGGCCATCATGCCGCAGATCAGGGCCACCTCCCGTGCGTGGGCCAGATTGTTCTGGCCGTAACTGAGGCGGTACTTGAGCCGCCCCAGGGTACCGATCAGTTCCGGGTGCATGTCGTGGATGTCCAGTTCGTAGAGGATCTTGCTGGCCTCCTCGAGCACCTCCTCCTCCAGCTTTTTCTCCACCGAGGAAACGGTTTCCTCAATGCGGGTGGGCTGGAAACGGCCATCGGCCATCAGGTTTTCCAGGGTGCGGCGGGCCACTTCGCGTCGGTACGGGTCAAAACTGGAAACCAGAATCGACTCCGGGGTGTCATCCACGATCAGGTTGACACCGGTGGCCGATTCCAGGGCGCGGATGTTGCGCCCCTCACGGCCGATAATGCGCCCTTTCATGTCGTCGGACGGCAGGTTGATCACGGAGATGGTGGCCTCGGTCACATAATCGCTGGCGATGCGCTGAATTGCGCTGGCAATCACGTGGCGCGCCCGGTCGTCCGCCTCCGCGCGGGCCTCCTCCTCCATGCGGGAAACCAGCCGCTCGCTGTCGAAGCGCAGGCTGGTCTCCAGCTGTTCCAGCAGCATTTGCCGCGCTTCGTCCGCGGACAGGCTGGAAACACGCTCCAGATCGGCGGTCAGCCGCGCGCGCACCGACTCCGTCTCGGCCTCGGCGGCGGAGAGTCGCCGGGAGCGGTCTTCCACGTCGGCCTCCCGTGCCGCGATTGCCTGTTCCCGGCCTTGCAGCGCCGCGGCCCGGCCACGGATTTCCGCATCCACATCCGCCTCGGCGGATTTGCGCAGCCCGTCGATCTCCATCGCCGCCGCTTTGCGCAGCAGATCGGCTTCGCGCTCGGCATTTTCGATGATTTTGGCCGCTACCGTCTCCCCCCCTGAAGCGCCGGAGCGGCGCAGCAGAAAGAGGGTGGCCGCGGAACTGCCGAGGACGGCGACCGCCAGCAGGATGGTGATTGGATCCATGGGTATTTTCCGATTATTTGCGGGCACCCCTCGGGGCGCCCTGTTTGCGTAATTGGTCGAGTTCCGCCATGCGCTCCGCCAGCCGGGCTTCGAAACCCTGCCGGGTGGGACGATAGTAGGAACGAGTGGCCCCCAGGTAATCCTGGGCCACGAAATGGTCCGGGAAATCGTGAGGGTATTGGTATCCCTGTCCCCGGTTCAGGCGCTTGGCGCCGGAATAGTGGGCGTCCTGAAGGTAGGGTGGCACCGGCAGCACCGTGCCGCCGCGCACATCCGCCAGTGCCGCATCCACCGCCATGTAGGCCGCGTTGCTTTTGGGTGCCAGCGCCAGGTAGGTCGTAGCCTGGGCCAGGGGAATGCGCCCTTCCGGCATGCCGATCGCCGTTACCGCCTGCTGTGCGGCCACCGCAATCATCAGTCCGCGCGGGTCGGCGTTACCGATGTCCTCACTGGCCACGATCACCAGCCGCCGGGCGATGAACAGGGGGTCTTCACCGCCCTCGATCATCTTGGCCAGCCAGTACAGGGCCGCATCCGGGTCGGAGCCGCGAATGCTTTTGATGAAGGCGCTTATGGTGTCGTAATGGGCATCTTCGTCGTCGTAGATCACTGCCTTTTTGCCCAGGCAGGCCTCCATCACCGGGCGGGTGATGTGAATTCGCCCGGTGGCATCCACAGGCGTGGTGGTGGCGGCGGTCTCCAGGGCATTCAGGGCGCGACGGGCGTCCCCCTCACTGCGCTCGGAGAGGAATTCCAGAGCCTCCGGGTCCACCTGCAGGTTTTCCTTTCCCAACCCCCGCTCCGGGTCGTGAATGGCCACATTCAGCACGGCGCGCAGTTCATCGGCCCCGTGCGGCTTGAGTTCAACGATATGGGAGCGGGAGGCCAGGGGCGGGATGATGGCGAAAAACGGGTTCTGGGTACTGGCCCCGATCAGAGTGATCAACCCCTGTTCCACATGGGGCAGCAGGGCGCTTTGTTGAGGCTTGTTGAAGCGATGGATCTCGTCGATGAACAAAAGGATGCCGCCGCCGGTCCGTTGCCGGTGCGCGGTGGCCTCCTGCACCACCTTGCGGATGTCGGGCACCCCGGCGGTGACTGCGTTCATCTCGGTAAAGGGCAGCGACAGTTCCCGGGCGATCAGGTGGGCCAAGGAGGTTTTTCCGCAACCGGGCGGGCCGTACAGAATCAGCGATCCGATCCGGCCGGCGGCCAGTTGCCGGCGCAGCAGTCCCCCCTCCCCCAGCAGGTGGGACTGGCCCACGTACTCGGCCAGCGAACGGGGGCGTACCCGCCAGGCCAGCGGGGCCGTTTGGGCCTGGGGAGCGGTGAACAGATCCATCACACCTCGGGGCGTACGCCGGTGGGCGGGTACGCGTGGACGGACCGGGGACATCGGGGGGCGGGCACCTCCTCCAAGGGACGGCGACCCGCCGGAAAGGCGTCGAACGGACTCGACGAATGGCGATGCCTTACCGCGTGACCGGTGTCGGTCGGCTTGCCAGAGCCAGCCGGGACGCGGTATTAATATTCCCCACCTTGCCGTTCGGGGCAGTTTTTGTCCGGAACCCTGTTATTACAGGTGGGGGCCCTACCCGGGGTTTCAGGTCGACTTGAACGGCGGGTGCCGCAGGCCGTCTCACCACCCCGTATTCGGACTCCCGTTTCCGAAGCATTGGGTCCCGGAGCAATGGCGCCCCGGACACGTGCAAGGCAGGGAAACCGATATCCTCAGTCTCATAAGAAAAATCAACAATGATCCTAGCCCATTATTATCAGCAAATTCCCGCTTATTGCAAGGCGAAGGCGGCCTTCCGTGTCCCGCTTTTCCTGCTTTTCTTCCTGCTTCCGGCCATGGCTGCGGCACCCGGTGCCGCGCAGGCGGGCACGCTGCAGATTCCGCAGGGTGGCGTGGCCCGCGTGGAGGTGACCATTCAGCCCGGCGATTCCGCGCCGTGGGGCAGTTACCGGGCGCGCACGGTACGGTTTGCGGCCGTTTCCGAAACCCGCTTTGTGGGGTTGGTGGGGGTGGACATGCAGAGCGATCCGGGTGCCAGCCCGATGGAAGTGCGGGTGCTGCGCGCGGGTGAGTCGTTGATCCTGGACCGTTTCACCGTGGAGGTGACGCCGGTGGATTTTCCGGAGCAGCGAGTGGAGGGGGTGCCGGACAGCAAGGTCAACCTGAGTCAGGAAAATCTGGAGCGGGCCGGGCGTGAAAAGGCTGATGTGCAGCGCCTGTGGGAGAGCGGCGCGGAGAACCCCCTGTGGAACGACGGTTGGATAATGCCGGTGGACGCCAGCCCGTCGGGCCGCTTTGCCCACCGCCGGGTATTCAACGGCCAGCCGCGCAGTCCGCACAACGGAGAGGATTTTCCGGCTCCGGAGGGCACCCCGGTTATCGCCCCCAACGAAGGCATTGTGCGGCTGGCGGGAGATCGATTTTTCGGCGGAAACACGGTATTTCTGGAGCACGGCGGCGAGTTGTTCACGTTCTATATGCATCTGTTGGAAGTGACGGTGACGGACGGTCAGCGGGTGCACGCGGGGGATCTGATCGGCAAGGTGGGTGCAACCGGCCGCGCCACCGGACCGCACCTGCACTGGGGCGGGCGCCTGGGCGGGTCGCGCATCAACCCGCTGTTTCTGGTGAAGGGGGCTCCGGTTTACGTGGCGGGCGCCACTTCGGAGGTTTCAGTCCGGTAGAAATCGGCGCCGCGCATCTGGCGCAGGGCCTCGAACACCACCACCGCCACCGAGTTGCTCAGGTTGAGGCAGCGGGACGGGCCCCACATGGGAATGCGGATGCCCGCGTGCGGATGGCGGCGCACCAGTTCGGGGGGCAGCCCGGCGGTCTCGCTGCCGAACACCAGCCAGTCGTCATCCGTAAAGCGGACTTCCGTGTAGGGGCGATCGGCGTGGGCCGATGCCAGGTACATGGGGGAGCTACCCCGTTCCCGCTCCAGTGCGGCCAGGCCCGGGTGTACGGTCAGGTCAAGGTGTTGCCAGTAATCCAGCCCGGCCCGCTTCAGGTAGCGGTCGGACAGTTCGAAGCCGAGAGGTTCCACCAGGTGCAGGCGGGCCCCCACGCTGACGCACAGGCGTGCCACGTTGCCACAGTTGGGCGGGATTTCCGGAGCTACCAGGACCACGTTCACGGCTTTTTATCCCCACGGTTCCCAGATGATGCGTGATTTGTCCACTCCCAGATCCTGTTTCAGTGCGGTGCGTACCCCCTTTACCATTTCTGTGGGGCCCGCCACGTAGTACAGGTCGGTGGAGTCCGGCGGGGCATGGTGCCGCAGAAACGCCGCGTCGATGCGTCCGGTGGCACCGTTCCAGGTGCTCCCTTCCGGGCGGGTGATGGTGTGGGTAACGTGCAGGTTCGGATGGGTTTCGGTCCAGCCGATCAGGGTGGCCAGATAGATCATGTCGTTAGGGGTGCGGCAACTGGCCAGATAGCGAATGTCCACGTCCAGCCCCTGCTCCAGAATCTGCATGGCGATGGCGCGCATGGGCGCCACCCCGGCACCGCCGCCGATCAATGCGATGCGGTCGCCCATGCCTTCCTCGTAAAAAAATTTCCCGAACGGCCCTTCGATGGTCATGACCTCTCCCAGGTAGGTGACCTCGCGCAGGTGCCGGGAGACGTGACCGTCCTCGTAATACTTGACGGTCAGATCGAGAAAATTCCCTTCGCACGGCGCCGAGCTGATGGAGTAGGCGCGGGTCAGGCGGGACATGTCCGGCCCATATTCGGGGGTGTCGACGGTCAGGTTGACGAATTGCCCGGCCTTCCAGGAAAACGGCACGTCCTCGGGAATCCGGAAACGGAAGGTGAGCACATCCATCGTTTCAAGAACCACCTGAATCACCTCGGCCTCGAAGCAGGTTTTCTGGGTCATGCGGCCTCCCAAATTGGCGGGGTCAATGCACGCGCGCCGCCCCCGTCCCGGGCAGTGAAGCGGCTGTGTACGAGCGGAACGCCAGTATACACCGGAGATGTGGGGGAGGCCTGTTGCGGTGGGTGTCCGCCGGGTGGGATATGGGGAGTGGGAAATCAATACCGGGATGCGGTCCAATCTGTTAGCATTGTATGTCTTTGACAAAAAGCGCCGTTACTGACATAAAAGTCATACATAGCAACGAATTCTGCCGGCGGGGCTGGATTCAGCGCGGATTCCGCCTGGAGAGGGGAGTATCTAAGGGTGTTTGGGGTCAGAAATAAGCTCATGGGGTGGGTGTCCGACGATCTCGCGATCGATCTGGGTACCGCCAATACGCTGGTATACGTCAAGGGCCGCGGCATCGTCATCGACGAACCGTCCGTGGTGGCCATCGACAAGAACAGCGGCAAAATTCTTGCGGTCGGCGCGGAGGCGAAGCGTATGCTGGGGCGTACCCCCGGCAATATCATCGCCATCCGGCCCATGAAGGACGGCGTGATTGCCGACTTCGAGACCACCGAGAAAATGCTCAAGCATTTCATTCAGCGCGCCCACAACCGACGCAGCTTTGTCAGCCCGCGTATTGTGATCTGCGTGCCGTCGGGCATCACCCAGGTGGAGCAGCGTGCGGTGCGTGACTCGGCGGAACTGGCCGGGGCCCGCGAGGTGTACATCATCGAGGAGCCGGTGGCTGCCGCCATCGGCGCCGGGCTGCCCATCGCCGAGGCGGAGGGCAACATGGTGGTGGATATCGGCGGCGGCACCACCGATGTGGCGGTGATCTCTCTGGCCGGTATCGTGTACAGCGAGAGCGTGAAGGTGGCCGGCGACAAGATGGACGAGGCCATCGTCAACTACGTGAAACGCAAGTACAACCTGCTGATCGGCGAGCACATGGCCGAGCGCATCAAGATGGAAATCGGCAGCGCCTATCCCATGGAAGAGCCCATGAGCACCATGATCAAGGGGCGCGACCTGATCTCCGGCATCCCCAAAACCCTGGTAATTGACGACAGCGAGGTGCGTGAAGCCTTGGCGGAACCGATTTCGGTCATCGTGAACACCATCAAGGTGGCGCTGGAGAACACGCCGCCGGAGCTGTCCGGAGATATTATCGACCGCGGTCTGGTTCTCACCGGAGGCGGTTCCATGGTGCGTGGCCTGGATGTGCGTCTGCGCGAAGAGACCAACCTGCCGATCATCACCGTCGACAACGCGCTCACCAGCGTGGTTCTGGGCGGTGGGCAGGTGTTGCAGGAACTCGACCTGCTGCGCAAAATTTCCATCTCTTCCTAACGGCGCCCGATGGTGGTAAGGCGGCGGCGGGGAGGTCGCTGGGTGTGGGCGCTCCTGGCCACCGCCCTTGCGCTGTTTATCCTCTTTCCACAAACGCGTAACCGACCTCTTTCCCTGATCGAGGCCCCGTTTGTGTGGGTATCCAGCCAGTTGGTGGAGGTTGCCGATGGCATCGGCAACTGGGTAACCGGCAACTGGGAAGCCTATCTGGCGCTGGGCGAAGTCCACGAAGAAAATTTACGTCTGCGCGGGGAGTTGGCCCGGGTGCAGGATGAACGGGACGGCTTTCGGGACGCGGCCCTGCGGCTGCGCGCCTTGGAGGCGTCCGCCGGGTTGTCGTCCCGCCACCGGCGCGGCACCGTTGCACGGGTGGTGGGCGGCGATGCCACCCACTGGTTCCAGGCCTTTCTGGTGGATCGCGGGCAGTTCGACGGGGTGGCCTCCGGCGATGCAGTGATCTCTCCCCAGGGGGTGGTGGGACGGGTCGCCAAAGCCACCCACACCACCGCCCAAGTGCTGGCCGTGCACAACCGCGGCACGGTGATTCCGGTGCGCATCGAGCGGACCCGGCATGCGGGAATCCTGATCGGAGGGTTGCGCCCGTCGGCCTTGCGCCCTCTCTCCGCTCGTGAGCGGGAGGCGGTGGCCGGGGTGCCGCTGATTGCCGAAATGCGCTACGTGCACCGTTCCGCCGATGTGCTTCCCGGCGATATGGTGGTCACCTCCGGGCTGTCGGGGACGTTTCCCGCCGGGCTTCCGGTGGGCACGGTGGTGCGCGTGGTGCGTGAAAAGACAGAGGCCTTTCTGAAAATCTACGTGTCTCCCGGCGTTCGCTTCGACACCCTGGAAGAAGTGGTGATCGTCGCCAGCGGTGAGCCGGTAAAGTTGGAGCTGCGGGAAAACCCGCCGGAGCCGGTGCCGCTCGTGCCGGAGCCGGAGGAGCCGTCGTGACCCCGTTTGCCCGCTGGCTTTTGTTCGGGTTTGTGGTCATGGGGGCGATTCCCCTGCAGGTGAGAATTCTGCCGGCGTTGCTGCCGGATGCGTGGGTGCCGCACCTGGGGCTGGTCACCGCGTTCCTGTGCGGGCTGTTGCTGGGAGAGGGGCCGGGGGTGATTGTGGGGTTTGCCCTGGGGCTGTTGTACGACCGCTTCACCGCCGGGCAGGTCGGTCTGCATCTGGTGCTGTTGCCGTTGGTGGGGGTGGGTGCCGGGTTGCTGCCGCGGTTGCTTCCGGAGATGCTGTTTTCCCAGCAGGTCATGTTATTGGCGGTGTTCATGCTGCTGGCGGAGTTGTTCGGTGCGGTGCTGTATCACATGGCCGGGGTGGTCCGGTTTGATGGCTGGCTGGTGCTGTATCAGTTGATTCCCGCAGTGCTGTCGAACCTGCTTGTGGGCGGTGCGTTGCTGGTTTACGCCAGTTCCGGCCGCCGTCGCCGGTGGTCCTCGTGATTCCGCTGGAGCGGGAAAACCTGGGGTGGTCGGTGCGCGGCCGGGTGGCGTTGACCACCGGGCTGATTTTGCTTGGCTTCCTCTTGTTGGTCTCGCGAAGTTGGTATCTGCAGGTGCTGCACCACGAAAAATACATGCGCCTGGCCACCAACAATAAGGTGCGTGAGGTGGCCGAGTCCCCGGACCGGGGGCTGGTGTTCGACCGCATGGGCCGTCCTTTGGTTACCAATGTTCCGACCTTTTCCCTAGCTCTGGTGCTGGACGACGTGAAGGATCTGGAGGCCACCAGCAACCGGGTGGGGGAACTGCTCGGCATCGACACCGAAAAAATCCGCGAACAAGCCCGCAAACAGCGGCGACGCGTTCCCTATGTGCCGGTGACCGTGCATCAGGACCTGACCCTTTCCCAGGTGGCCGATATTGAGTGGGCGCGAATCCCCGGCGTGCGGGTGATCGCCGAAACCCGGCGCCATTACCCTTACGGGAAGGCGGCGGCGCACCTGCTGGGATATGTGGGTGAGATCACCGAAAAGCAGTTGTCCTCCAATGCGTATGCCGAGGTGCTGCCGGGCAGTCGGGTGGGCCAGTACGGTTCCGAGCGCACATTTGATGCGCCGTTGCGCGGCGTGCCGGGCAGCCGCCAGATCGAGGTGGACGCGCAGGGCTTCGAGGTGCGCGAAATCAGCCGGGTTCCCCCGATAGTGGGCAACGACGTCTATCTATCGATTGACATCGAAGTGCAGAAGGCCGCCGAACAGGCGCTTGGAGACCGTCCCGGCGCGGTGGTGGCGCTGGATCCGAACAATGGAAAGGTGCTGGCGTTGGCCAGTTATCCTGCCTTCGATCCCGAGGAGTTGGCCAAAGGGGTCAACTCCAAACGGTGGCAGGAGATTTCCACAAATCGCAGGAAACCCATGTTCAACCGGGTAGTGCAGGGCACCTACCCTCCTGGCTCCGTGTTCAAGATTCCGGTGGCGGCGGCCATCCTGGAGACCTTGCGGGGAGGGCAGGAGCGGTTCTGCGTGGGGGAGCACAAGTTCCTGGATCGGACTTTCCGCGACTGGAAAAAGACCGGCCATGGCATGGTTGGACTGCGCCAGTCGCTGATCGAAAGCTGTGACGTTTACTTCTATCAGTACGGGGACGAACTGGGGGTGGATACCATTGCCAAGTATGCCACCATGTTTGGACTGGGGCAGGTGACCGGTATCGATCTGGCCGGAGAGGCGAAAGGCCTGGTTCCCTCCACCCAGTGGAAAATGGCCGACCGCGGAAAGATCTGGTATCCGGGTGAGACCCTGTCGGTGGCGATCGGTCAGGGCTACGTGAGTGCCACGCCACTGCAAATGGCCGACCTTCTCGCTGCCGTTGCAGTGAACGGCAAGCGCTTCAGACCTACGATCCGGCTGGGGGTATGGGACAGCATGGCGGACGGTTTGCTGGTAGACGAGCCGGACCCGTTGCCGACCGTGGCCTTGGCGGAAAACACCTACAAGGTACTGAAGAGCGCCCTTACCGGCGTGGTGTGGGATGCCAAGGGCACCGCCCGCTCGGCCCGCTCCAAGAAGGTGACCATTGCCGGTAAGACCGGTACCGCTCAGGTTGTTTCAATGGCGGAGGGCGATCAGGATGTGGATGAGAAGGACATCCCCATCCGCCACCGGGATCATGCCTGGTTTGCCGCCTTTGCCCCGGTGGAGGATCCGCACATTGCGGTGGCGGTGCTGGTGGAGCACGGTGGACACGGCGGCTCCGCCGCCGCGCCGGTAGCGCGTCAGGTGATCGAGGCCTACATGGGGGCCCGAGAAAAGTCCCCCCAGGGTGAGGAACTGTACCGGGTTCTTGAGGAACTGCACCGGGAGCGGGAGGCCACCTGATGTTCACCGTCGATCGCAGACTGTTTATTCATATGGATTGGCGGCTGGTGGGGTTGATTGCCGCCATTCTGTTTGTCGGGATTACCACTATCTATTCGGTAACCGACCAATGGTCCCATGGGGGCGCCCCCCTGTTTCTCAAGCAGATGATCTGGGCGGTGGCCGGACTGATGGTGTTTACCGTTCTGGCGGCATTTGATTACCATCGCCTGCTGGGCTATGCCCACTACATTTTTGGCTTCTCAATCTTGTTGCTGACGGCCGTGCTGGTGCTGGGCAAGGTAGGCATGGGGGCTCAGCGCTGGGTGCAGGTGGGTGGGCTCAACATCCAGCCGTCGGAACTGGCCCGGCTTGCGGTGGTGCTGTTGCTGGCCAGATATCTGGCCGACAGGGTGCCTCCGGAAGGATTTCGCTTTCGTGATATGTTGATCCCCTCGGCGTTCGCGTTTATCCCGTTTGTGCTGGTTCTCAAGCAGCCGGATCTGGGTTCGGCGTTGATGATTTTGTTCGTGTTTGGGGTGATGCTGCTGATCTCCGGTGTTCATCCGCGCTCGTTGATGACCGGTGGTCTGTCCGGGCTACTGGTGCTGCCGTTCTTCTGGGAGTGGTTCTGGAACAGCCTGCACACCTATCAACGCAATCGGCTGGTCACTTTTTTCAACCCGGAAGCCGATCCGCTGGGTACCGGCTACCACGTGATCCAGTCTAAAATTGCAATCGGTGCGGGTGGCATAGCCGGCCAGGGATTCCTGCAGGGCAGTCAGAGTCAGCTGAAATTTCTTCCCGAGGGGCATACGGACTTTATCTTCGCGGTGTTTGCCGAGCAGTGGGGTTTTCTGGGGGTACTGGTATTGATTTCCCTGTTCGCCGCGCTGATCTGGCGCGGCATGGACACCGCCATGAAGGCAAAGGATCTGGAGGGCACGCTGCTTGCAGCCGGGATCACTTGCATGCTAACCTTCTACGTTTTTGTGAACCTGGCCATGACCCTCGGCATGGCGCCGGTGGTCGGAGTGCCGTTGCCGCTCATGAGTTATGGCGGGACGGCGCTGGTGACCACCATGGCGGCCCTGGGCATTCTGGCCAATGTTCATCTCCAGCGGCACATCAGCCTGTACCGTTAGTCCGCGCCGGGCGATCGGCGCCGTTCCGGCCGCCCCAACATGAGACCTACCCCACATATCGACTTGGAGAACCTCCCCGCTCCCGATCTCGACCGCTATGCGCTGTTGTCGTCCGTGGCGCGTCCGTCCCGCTATATCGGGGGTGAGGTCAACGCCGACCACAAGTCGTGGGATGAGGTAGACGTGCGGATGGCGCTGGTGTTTCCGGATGCCTACGAGATCGGCATCTCCAACATGGGGCTGCAGATCCTGTACCGGATCGTCAACAGCCGCACCGACGCGCTGGCGGAGCGGGCCTATGCCCCATGGCCCGACTACGAGAAGGCCCTGCGCAAAAAGGGGCGGCGGCTCACCGCACTGGAGAGCGAACGGCCCCTTTCCGATTTTGACATTCTGGGGATCACCATCCCCTATGAGTTGACCTTCACCAACATCCTCGCGGTAATTGATCTGGCGGGAATTCCCCTGCGTGCGGAACAGCGGCAGGCGCATCACCCCATGGTCATTGGTGGTGGGGCTTCGGTCTACAATCCGGAGCCGCTGGCCCCATTTTTCGACGCCTTTGTCATTGGCGACGGGGAAGAGGTGGTGCATGAACTGCTTGATACCGTGCGCGATTGGCGCCGTTCCGGAGGCACCCGCGCAGAAGGACTGATTGCGCTGGCACGCATCCCTGGCGTCTATGTGCCGTCCCTGTATCAGGTGATCCATCATGCGGACGGACGGGTGGCCGAAATTCGCAGCATGGATCCGGCTCCAGCCGCAGTGAACCGAAGGGTGGTGGCGGATCTGGACGGGGCGTTCTATCCCACCGATCCGGTGCTGCCTACCGCCCGCGCGGTATTCGATCGGATCAGCGTGGAGGTAACGCGCGGCTGCACTCACGGATGTCGTTTTTGTCAGGCCGGTTATACCTACCGCCCGGTGCGTGAACGCTCACCGGAGCGGGTGCGTGATCTGGTGTTGAACTCCCTGGAACAAACCGGTCTGGACCAGGTTTCGCTGGCGTCCCTGTCCACCGGCGACTACCTGTGCCTGTATCCGCTGCTCAAGGATCTGGTGGACCGCACCGGCGACCGGGGGATTGCCTATTCCCTGCCGTCCCTGCGCATCGGCACCCTGACTCCGGCAGTTGTGCGCCAGATCAAGCGGGTCACCAAAACCGGCTTTACCATGGCCCCGGAGGCGGGCACCGAGCGCATGCGCCAGGTGATCAACAAGCCCATCTCCGAGTCCGATTTGCTGGCCGCGGTGCAGAACGTGTTTGCAGAGGGGTGGCCGGAGATCAAGTTCTATTTCATGTACGGCCTGCCCACCGAGGAAATCGAAGACCTGGACGGCATAGTGCGCCTGGCGCAGGCGGCACTGGCGGTGGGGCGAAAACTGGGCGGCAAAATGCGCAACGTAAAGGTGAGTACTTCGGTTTATGTGCCCAAGCCCATGACGCCGTTCCAGTGGATCGGCCAGATGCCGATGGACGAGGTGGGCCGCCGCCGCCGACACCTGCGTGAGCAGTTCCGCCACGTGCGCGGTGCGCGCTTCACCTGGAAGGACGAGCGGGTGTCACGATTGGAGGCGGTGTTCTCCCGGGGCGACCGGCGGCTTGCTGCGGTGGTGGAGGAGGCGTTCCGGCGCGGCATCCGCATGGACGCCTGGGAGGAAATGATTGATCCCGACGCCTGGGAGGCGATCTTCGAACGGTTCGGTATTGACCCGGACTTTTACGCCCTGCGCGAAATTCCCACCGACGAGATATTGCCGTGGGACATGCTCGATTGCGGGACCAGCAAGGAGTACTTCGCGTCCGACCTGGCCCGCGCCTTGCGTGAACGGACCATTAAGGACTGTCGCTACGGCCTGTGTGGCGATTGCGGGGTGTGTACCGCACCGGAATCCGGCCCGCTGGTGGTGCCCCGGGTATACGTGCCCGAGGGGGAACGCGCCGAGGAGTTCAATCTTCCGCTCACCGAGGATGCGGTTAACCATCCGCTGGTTCCCGAGTTGACCCCGATTGCTCCGGAGTCTCTGGTTCCGGAGACGTCCTCGCAAGGGCGCTTCCCCATGCGCGTGCGGTGGACCAAGCTTGGCTCGATCGCCTTTCTGTCCCACCTGGAAGTGCTGGCCCTGTTCGCTCGCGTGGTACGCCGTGGGGGCATTCCGGTGGCTCTGAGCGAGGGGCACCATCCCCGCCCGCGCCTCTCTTTTGGCCCGGCCCTGGCGCTGGGCGCGGAGAGCACCAGCGAGGTAATGGACCTGCTGCTCACCCGGCCCATGGATGCCGCAGAACTCTGCGACCGGATGAACGGCGCCCTGCCGGAGGGATTGATTGCGCTGGAGGCGGTGCCGGTACCCCAGGGGGGACGCTCCCTGGCGTTGGATGACGTGATATATGTTTATGAACTGCGCTGGAAAGGCGGCCTTCCGCAGGGTCTGGATGTGCGTGTGGCAGAATTCCTGGCGCGGGACAGCGCTATGGTCACCCGTCTGGATAAAAAAGGGCGCAGCCGTCAGATGGACGTGCGTGCCCTGCTTCGATTGTTGAAATTTCAGTCTGATCACTTGCTGATGGCCTTGGGGTCCGATAGATCACGCACCTGCCGGGTTGCCGAGGTGCTGGAGGAGATGGGGGTCGCCGATCCGGAAAATCCGGTCCATATGCGGCGGGTCGGACTGATGTATGCTGATGGGGAGCGCGTTTACCACTTGATGGACCCGGCGCGCCAAAACCCCGATTTTTTGGACTTTGACCTGCAGGCCATTACGTGTCACTAGAAATTCTGATCAACGCAACCCGCGAGGAAACCCGTGTCGCCCTGCTGGAGGGGGACCAGGTACAACAGGTATTCAACGAGCGCACCAAGGAGCGGGGCATCGTCGGCAACATCTACAAGGGCAAGGTGCTGCGGGTGTTGCCCGGCATGCAGGCCGCGTTTGTGGATATTGGGTTGGACAAGAGCGCTTTTCTGTACGTGGGAGACGTGCTGGATCCGGACAAACGCTACGAGGATCTGGTCGGTGGTGGCGGTGACGACGAGGAGATCAGCCGGGGGCCGCGTGAGGGGCGCCGCTCCCGGGCTGCCGGTCGGCCCATCGAGGCGCTGCTTCGCTCAGGCGACGAAATCATTGTGCAGGTTTCCAAGGAGCCGATTTCCACCAAGGGTCCCAGGGTGACCATGTATGTCTCGCTGCCGGGGCGCTACCTGGTGTTCATGCCGGGCATCCGCCACGTGGGCATCTCCCGGCGCATCGGCTCCGACCGTGAACGCCGCCGCCTGCGTGAGATTGTGGACAACCTGGCTACCACCAACGGTGGTTACATCGTGCGCACAGTGAGCACCGGCGTGCCAGAGGAGGAGTTTGCCTCCGACATGGGCTTTCTGGAACTGTTGTGGGCCAACATCCTCAAGAAATGGCAGTACCTGAAGGCCCCGTGCCTGCTGCACATGGATCTGGACCTGACCTTCCGCGCCGTGCGCGATATGTTCACGCCGGACGTGGACCGGTTGGTCATCGACAACAAGGCGTACTTCGACCGGATCATGGACTTTCTGGAAACCTATCTGCCCAGCGTGGCTGACCGGGTATTTCTGTATGAAGGGCCACAGCCGTTGTTCGAGTATTTCAACATCGAGGCGGAGCTGTCCCGGGGACTTGGCAAGCGCGTATGGCTGAAGAGTGGCGGTTACATCATCATCGAGACCACCGAGGCGCTCACGGTGATCGATGTAAACACCGGTCGTTACGTGGGTAAGACCGGCAGCCTGGAAGACACCATTACCAAGACCAATCTGGAGGCGGTCAAGGAGATCGCGCACCAGCTCAAGTTCCGCAACATTGGCGGAATCATCATCATCGACTTTATCGATATGGACGAGGCCGGCAATCGGGACAAGGTGTTCCAGACCCTGCAACAGGCCGTCTCAACCGATAAGGCGCGCATCAACCTGTACCGAATGAGTGAATTGGGTCTGGTGGAGATGAGCCGCCAGCGCAAGCGGGAAAACCTGGAGCAGCTGCACTGCGAGGCGTGCCGTTACTGCGACGGGCGGGGCATCACCAAGAGCCCAACCACCATTGCCTATGAACTGTTCCGCGAGGTGCGCGCCAGCGCCGCCCAGCGCGAGGCCAAGACCCTGGTGCTTTCGGTGCATCCGGCGGTGGCCGATGTGCTGATGGGGGAGGACCGGGGCAACCTGGACGCCCTCAAGGCCGAAGTGCGCAAAGATCTGGTGGTTAAGGCCGACCGCCGCCGCCACCTGGAAGAATACGAAATCCAGCAGGCTCGACAGGGCTGATTCTAAAATTTAACCCCCGGATCGCCGATCCTTGCCGCGGGTCAGGGCGTGACAGATACCGGTACGGCTTCGACCTGAGAGTCCAGCGGCTGGATTACGATATGGGCCTCGCGGCGCAGACCGGCCATCCATTCATCGGTACGCCGGGCGACCGCTTCCCGGGTGCCCAATTCCCGAACCGTATCGGCAATGGCCTCAAACGGCGCTGGCGGGTTGCGGCTGACCTCCTGAGCCAGAAACAGGGCGATCCCCGCGGGCAGGCTTACCAATTCGCTGACCTGCCCGGCTTCCAGCCGGTGCACGGCGGCAGCCAGTTCGGGGCGCAGGTCCCCCAATGAAAAGGTGCCGATTTCCCCGGCGGAAATACCCGGTGTCCCGGCAAGTCGTTCTTCAGCGGCCAGGAAGGCGTCGGTGCCGGTTATTTCCCGGGACAGGGTTTCCATCTGCAACCGGGCCGCTTCCCGGTCGTCCGCGGACAGTCCCGCAAAAATCACCTGGATTTGCCTCAGGCGCATGGTTGGCGGGGGGGAAAAGGCGTCCGTGTGTGCATCGTAAAACTGCCGGACCTCCGCATCACTCAGTTGCACCCGGGCACGCACCTCACGCTGGGTGACCCGTCCCAAGGTCATCTGATCCTGGATCTCGCGGCGAAAGGCCTTCAGTTCCTTGCCTTCGGCTGCCAGCGCGGCCTCCAGATCCGAAAGTTTGGTCAGTCCGTTGTTGTGCATGATCTCGCGCAGCGCGCCTTCCACCGCTTCCGGGGTGGCCGCCACCCCCAGTTCCCGTGCCCGCTGAAGCTGAAGGCGCTGGTCGATCAGGTGTGAGAGCAGCGCTTCCCGATCCGGCAGCAACATGGCCAGTTGCGGATCCTGCTGCACCTGCCCCCACATTTCGTCAAGTTCCGAAAGGGTGATGGCCTGATTCCCCACCACGGCGGCAATCCGATCGATGACGGTGGCGCGGCCGACGGCGGGAGCCGTCAGAAGCAGCAGGAAAACGAGAGGCAGCCAGTGGGCCGGACGCGGGAATGTCATGTGCATGGCGATGGGGTTCATTATAAGGAGGGGGGATAACGAAAACGGGGCGGCCCCTTTTGAGGGCCGCCCCGTGTCGGTTTCGTGGGCTTGTGGGGTTAGACCCGCGGCCAGCTTCCGCCGCCTTCGGCGAACATGAAAATGGTGATCAGGATGCCCACTGCGATGCAGGCCCACACAATCCCGTCGTGATTTGCTTTCATTCTTTTGTCTCCCTAGTCTCGCGCACCCCGGGCCCCGCGGTGGCACGGATGGTCCGTTAACCCGCTCCGCTCCGATTGGCGCTGTTTCCCGGTCGCAAGCGCTTCCGGCCACACCTCTGTTCCTGCCCGCGCGCGCCGCCGGTTTCCGGCGACTGGTCCGGGGCCGGGTTTTTGCCCGCCCGACGGCCCCGGCCACAAAAAGCACTTGCGCTCCGGCTCGGCGGAACTGTAAACAAATCACAGGGGGATGTCAACGTTGAGCTCGCGCGACTTTGTGGAGAGTTTTATGGGATGGCGTGACCTGCTCATTGGAATTGGTTTTCTGTTGCTTTTTGAAGGGCTGCCCCTGTTCGCCGCGCCTGGAGCGTATCGCAGGGTGGCCCGTCAAATCGACGCGATTCCGGAAGCCGTGTTGCGGGGGGCCGGGTTCCTGGCGTCCGCAATTGGATTGGTCGTTCTTTATACAGTTTTTTTGGGAGGTGTGGATTGACCACCTTCTTGGCACGTCCTACAATGGTTTTTCCCGAATGAAGTGTTTTTGTAATTCAATCCGGGAGTGACCGGCTATTGGAAGCGCAGAGCAAGGGGCTTTGCGGCGGAAATGGTTTTTGTTGGAACCGGAAGGCACTTGTTCCTAAGGAGAGAAACATGGGTGCAGTTGCGGTCAATTCGGCCGAATTCGAATCGGAAGTTCTTCAGGCCGACACTTTGGTGATGGTCGATTTTTGGGCCCCTTGGTGCGGCCCGTGCAAAATGATCGCTCCCACTGTGGAAGCGTTGGCGGAAGAGTATGCCGGTCGTTGCAAGGTGGTGAAGGTGAACACCGATGAAAATCAGGATGTTGCCACCCGCTACCAGGTGATGGGCATTCCCACGCTGTTGTTCATCAAGGGCGGGCAGCCGGTGGACAAGGTGGTGGGAGCCGCGTCGAGCCAGCAGTTGAAGGACAAGATCGAGGCCCACCTGTAAGGGCGGGCCCGTTGTCTTTTGTCTCATGCGGGGCGTTCCGGAAATGACCGGAGCGCCCCGCTTGCGTTTATGGGCCGTTTGATCCGTTGGAGGGTTCCGTGACAGCGCATTCCGCAAGGCCGTATCTGGCTGAACTGGCGGTGGAAAATCTGGCAGTGGTGGAGCGGGTGCGCCTGTCTCTGGCCCCCGGATTTGTCACCCTGACCGGTGAAACCGGCGCCGGCAAGAGCATGTTGATCAACGCCTTGCAGTTGTTGGCCGGGGGGCGGGCGGATGCGGGCCTGATCCGCTCCGGTGCCGAGCGGGCGGTGGTGGAGGGGGTCTTCGTCCGGGTGCCGGGTCCGGTGCGCGAGCGTCTGGCCGAGGCCGGTGCCGACGAGGGAGAGACCATGGTGGTGCGCCGGGTGCTGGACCGGGGCGGCAACAATGCGGTATATGTGAACGATCGCCGGGTGGGCCTGTCGCTGCTGGCGGAGTTGGGCGGCGAATTGATCGATATTCAGGGGCAGCACGCCCAGCGCTCCCTGCTGGCGGATTCCGCCCATGGCGGTCTGCTGGATGCGGCGGGAGGACTGGAGCCGCAGGCGGCGCGTTACCGCGACGGATACCATCGGTTGCGGGATCTCACCGCCAAGATCGGCGAACTGACCGCGCACCGGCAGGAGGCCGAGGCCCGCACCGCATTCCTGCGTTTTGCGCTGGACGAAATCCAGGCCCTGAATCCGTATGTGGAAGAAGACGACGAATTGACGGTGGAACTGGGCCGCCTGTCCCACGCGGAGCGCCTGCAGTCCTTGGGGGATGCGGCGTTTGACTCCCTGTACGGAGCGGACGGCGCGGTGCTGGACAGGCTGGCGCAGGTGGCCGGGTGGATTGACGAGATCACCCACGTAAGCCCGGATCAGGCTGATACCGGCCGCATGGTGGCTGATGCCCGCATGCTGTTGGAGGAAGCTGCCGATGCGGTGCGCCATTTCCGCGACGAGACCCGGCCCGATCCAGAACGGCAGGCGGAGGTGGATGCCCGGCTGGCGGCCATCGAGGGGCTGAAGCGCAAATACGGGCGCACCATCGAAGAGATATTACAGACTGCAGCCGAGTACCGGGCCGAATTGGCCGGGGGGGGCGATGTAGACGAGGTTCTGCAGGCACTGGAGGCGGAGCGCGCCGAACTGGCCCGGGCCGTGGCGGTGCAGGCGGCGGAGCTGCGGGCGGGACGCGAGGCGGCGGCGGAGCAACTGGCGGCGGCGGCGCGGGGCCATCTGACTGATCTGCCCATGCCCCACGCCCGGCTCAGCGTGGAGTTTGCCCCTTGCAGGGACGGTATTCCCCACGACGGCACCCTGTTGGGGCCGGACGGCACCGAGCGCGCACGTTTTCTGCTGGCCGCCAATCCGGGGGAAGAGCCGCGCCCCCTGTCGCGGGTGGCCTCCGGAGGGGAACTGTCGCGTATCATGCTCGCCCTCAAACAAGTGATGATCGGTGCGGATCCGGTGCCATGCCTGGTATTTGATGAGGTGGATTCCGGCATTGGCGGTTCGGTGGCCGAACGGGTGGGGCACATGCTGCGCGCCCTGTCCGCCGGGCATCAGGTGTTCTGCATCACCCATCTGCCACAAATCGCCGCTTTGGCCAGCACCCATCTGGTGGTGGACAAACAGACCGACGGCACGCGCACCACCACCCGCGTGGCCCTGCTGGACGATACTCAACGGCTGAGCGAGGTGGCGCGCATGCTGGGCGGAGAGCGGCTCACCGATGCTACCCTGGCCCACGCCCGGGAAATGCTCGCCGCGGGATAAGACGACTTCTGTTGATCATTCCGGCATGCGCGGCCTGACCTTCGACGGCGCGCTACGCTATCGGGATGACCTTCCGGTCCCGGAACCCGCCCCAGGGGAGGTGCGGGTGAAGGTCACGGTGGCCGGGGTCTGTGCTACGGATCTGGCCATCACCGCCGGCTACATGGGTTTTCATGGGATTCTCGGTCACGAATTTGTCGGCCGGGTGGACACTGGGGCCGACGGTATTGCCACCGGGCAGCGGGTGGTGGGGGAAATCAACGCGGCATGTGGCCACTGCCCGACCTGCCGGGCGGGGCGTCCCCGTCACTGTCCGCAGCGGACCGTGCTCGGCATCCTGGGACGGGGCGGCGCCTTCGCGGAATATTTGACCCTTCCGGCCGATAACCTGTTGGCGGTTCCGGAATCGGTGAGCGACCAGATGGCGGTCTTTGTTGAGCCGCTGGCTGCGGCGTTCCGCATCCCGGAACAGCTTTCGCTGCAAGGCAACGAGCGGGTGTATGTGCTTGGTGACGGGCGCCTTGGCCTGCTGTGTGCCCAGGTGCTGCACCTGTCCGGATGCCGGGTGACCCTGTTTGGCAGGCATCCGCAAAAATGTGCGGTGGCCGCCGGGTGGGGCATTGCCACTACTGCCGCTGACCTCGCCGCCGGAGCGGAGCGGGCGGACGTGGTGGTGGATTGCACCGGGCGGCCGGAAGGGCTCCAACTGTCCGCATCCCTCACCCGCCCGTGCGGAACGGTGGTGCTCAAGACCACCAGCGCCCACCCGCCCGAGTGGAATCCGGCACCGCTGGTGGTCGATGAGATCACCGTGGTCGGTTCCCGCTGCGGGCCGTTCGCCCCGGCATTGGCGGCGCTGGCTGGGGGGCGTATCGATGTGGCTCCGCTGGTGGCCGCCAGCTATCCGCTGGAGGAGGGTACGGCCGCCTTTGCCGCGGCCCGCGCTCCCGGCGCCCTCAAGGTGTTACTAATCCCTTAAGCGGACCTGCCGGGCCCGGAGCATGCCAGTACTTAGCGGAATTTTCGAATAATTGGCGAAAGTGAAGCCATTTAAATCGGGTCGCAAAAATTAACAGTTTTAGGGGGGTGTCACCGGTACTTCGGGGTGCTACTCGTCAGAGGGAGAGGTGGGGCATTCCGGTCCCAGTTCCAGAATCCGACCGGTGCCCTGCTCGGCCAGATAAATGGCCGCACCGCACTCGGGGGTGGGTGGGCGGAAGGCCATACCCTGGGGGGCGGCCAGCCCGCCCAGTACGGGGATCATGCGGTTGCCGAAGGATTTCAACAGGCGCCCTGGGCGGGCATCTTCGGTGACGAACAGGATGCCGAACGGGCCGATCGCCACCTGATCCGGCTCGTTGAGGTCCGAGGCCACCGGGGTCAGTTTTCCTTCCCGTAACGCAAGCACCCGTCCGGAGGCGGTTTCGGCGATATATATGGTGCCATCCGGGGCCACCGCCAGGCCTTCCGGGCGATTCAGCCCACCTGCCAGTTCCGATACCGTGCCGTCCGGGGCAATGCGCACGATACGCCCCTGCTTCCGGTCCTCGGCCACCACCAGTGAACCGTCCGGCAGGCGGTCGATTCCCTCCGGATTGCGCAGGATGGTGATCTGGCGCAACTCGCCGCTTTTCAGTCCGTAGGCCAGCACCCGCCCGGCGCGCACCTCCTCGGTGATGTACAGGGTATCGCCCACCAGAAGCAGCCCGTCCGGCCGGTCCAGGGCCTGCAACACCACGGAGAGGGTGCCGTCGGGCGCCACCTTTATCACACGGCCGCCACCCTGCCCCAACTCCAGGGTGGCATACAGGGTGCCGTCGTCGGCCCGCGCCAGATTGTCCACGGCGGGCAGCCCCTCGGCCACCACCCGGAACGGAAGGTCTTCGGCGTGGGCGATCTGCCCCGCCAGCAGCAGGGCGATCCCCCACCAACCGGATAAACGGGTCATGACAGCCTCTTTCGGTAGCGCGCGGTGGCACGGGTCAGACGGCGATAGTATCCGGCCAGAGAGTCTCCCGCCGGCGCGGTGACGGCCGTCTCCAGCAGATCGACGCCACCCAGATAGTCGGCGGTGGCCACCTGTTCCCGGGCGATGCCCCCATCGTCAATCATGTTGTGGTAGTTGACCAGTGGATAGGCAAGCCCCACCGCCGGATACCCCAGGGCGGCGAACACGGTGGCCTCGCAGGTACCGCCGCTCATCAATTGGCGCTGAAAGCGAAAGTCGGAATTGGCCTCGGCCAGCTTTTTGGCCGCGCCGTGCAAACGGTACTCGGCATCGCCGTTGAAGGTGGAGGTGCGGTCGCCGACCCGAATCACCGGCCCCATCCCCTGCCGGGCCCCGGCCATCTCCTTGCTGGCCTCCAGCGATACCACCAACGTGTCCCTGGGAAGGGTGCCCGCCTCCGCCAGTAACTGGGCCCCCGCGAAGCCCACCTCCTCGGCACGGGTGAATACCCCCCACACCCGGGCGCGAGCCCCGCTGGATTTCAGCCACGCCAGCACGCTCAGGGCGGTGGCACAGCCGATCAGGTCGTCCACGGCGATGGCGGCCACGGTTTTTTCATTTACGGTGGGCGCTCCCAGGTCAAAGGTGCCAAATGCGCCCGGTGATACCGATCCCGGCCGTTCCAGGGCGATGGTCACGCGCTTTTCCCCGCCCACCATGCGGGTGGCGGTGATGGTGGCCGGTTGCCCCTGTGCGTCATCCCCGCAAAACAGCCGCACCCGAGCCCCCGGCAGGCTGTCCGGCCGCACGCCGCCCAGAAAAGTGCCGTGGGCGGTGCCGCCGCGTACCCCGGTGATCTCGACGCCCGGATGGTCCGTGTGCGCCATCAGCGCCCAGCGGGGGCCGCGTCCGTTCTGGTAACGGGCGATCAGGTTGCCGTGGCGGTCGCTGCGGAACGGGATGCCCCAGTGGTTTAGAATGGCGCCGATCACCGTCAGAACCCGCACTTCGTGGAACGGAGCGGTGGGTTGTTCCAACAGGCGCCGCAGAATATCCAGCGGCCCGGTATCGACGGAAACAGTCATGGGAGGGTCACCCCTTGGGGTTTTTGTAGCAGATAGAACCACCGGTCACCCTGGTCGCTGCCGGGGGTCCACGGAATCAGGTCACGCCGGTCCTGGATCACCAGTCCTGCGGCGGCAATGGCGTCTTCAATGAGCGCCTGGGAATACCCATATTCGCACACTCGCTCCGTGACCCGGCAAATCCCCCCCCCGGTGGGCACGGCCACGGTCAGATGCAGGGATAGCATGCCGCGGTCATCGTCCCACACGGAATGCCACACAGAGGGGTAGGGGTCGTCGGTCCGGATTTCATCACTACCCCAGTCTTCGCACAGGTGTCGGATGGTGGCCATGTCGCACACCACATGGCCGCCGGGATTCAGATGGGCGGAAAATCCGCCCAGCGTCCGCCGCAGCAAGTCTTCGGAAGGCAGCGCGTTCAAGGCGTCGTAGGCGCAGACGATCAGGTCCACCGGCTCCGGCAGGGACAATTCCTGCATGGGCTGCACGGTAAAATCCACTTGGATTCCCGCCAGTTCGCAATGGGCGCGGGCCACGCGGATCATGTCCGCCGACAGGTCCGTGCCGGTCACCTGTTTCCCCTGCTCCGCCAGCCGCAGTGCGGTGCGTCCGGTACCGCAGGCCACATCGCACACGGTGGAAAATTCAACCTGGTGATCCGCTACGAAGCGTTCAAAGCCGCGCCACCAGTATTCCTGGTAGTCGTCTCCGACCACGGCGTCGTAGATGTCGGCGAAGGTGGGGGCGGGGTGGTTCACGGCCATCCATTATGCCGGGTGCGGGGGGGCGGGGGAAACCCGCGGGTATGGCGTTCGGGCCGGATCGGGTACACTGACACCTTGCCGCCATTCCGGATTGATGCCCGTGGAGTCCAATGAAGCTGCTGTTTGATTTTCTGCCCATCGTCTTGTTCTTTGCGGTGTTCAAGCTGCATGGAATCATGGCGGCCACCGCCGTGGCCATGGCCGCGTCGATCCTGATGGCCGCCTACGGCTGGCTGCGGCATCGCAAGGTGGAGCCGATGCAGATGATCTCCGCCGGGTTGATCGTGGTATTTGGCGGCGCCACCCTGCTGCTGGCCGATGAGCGCTTCATCAAGGTCAAACCCACCATTCTCTATCTGGTGCTGGCCGGAGTGTTTGCAGGCAGCCACCTGATGGGCAAGCCGCTCACCCGCAAGGTGTTCGCGTCGCTGGCGGATGGACTGAACCCGTCTATTCTGGCGCGTCTCAATCACTGGTGGGTTGGCTTTTTCACGATGCTTGGCGGTCTCAACCTGTGGGTGGCATGGCGTTTTTCCACTGACGTGTGGGTGAGTTTCAAGCTGTTTGGACTGCTAGGATTGACGGTGGTATTCGTGTTGGCCCAGGGCCTGTACCTGTCCCGTCATTACGTGGAGCCGGAGGGGGCTGCCGATAAGCCGCCCGGGTCCGGGGGCGGCGGCGCGCCCCACTAACATTCTGGATTTTGCATCGGATTCCCGTGGAGACCCGATTGATGCTGTGCAACCGACTCGTCACGCTGCTGATCTCAACCCTGCTGGCCGCGCTCCTGCTCCCTGCGGAAGCACGTGCCGCCAAGGTGCGCAGCCACACCCTGGAGAACGGCCTGAAGGTGGTGCTGGTGGAAGAACACAAGGCACCGGTGGTGACCTTTCAGGTCTGGTATCCGGTCGGCTCCCGCAACGAGGTGGTGGGCCTGACCGGCCTCTCGCACCTGCTGGAGCACCTGATGTTCAAGGGCACCCCCACGGTGGGCAAGGGGGAGTACGCGCGTATGGTGTCCGCCCGGGGCGGTTCCGAGAACGCCATGACCAGCCGCGACTACACCGCCTATTACATGACCTGGGCACCGGAATACCTGCCCCTGTCGGCGGAACTGGAAGCGGACCGGATGCGCAATCTGGTGCTGGACGACACGGAGTTCGATCTGGAGCGCAACGTGGTGCGGGAGGAGCGGCGCATGCGCATCGACGACAACCCGATCATGTCGACCGTGGAACAGATGTACGCTACGGCGTTCATGGCCCACCCCTACGGCCAGCCGGTGATCGGCTGGATGAGTGACCTGGAACACCTGACGGCGGAAGATGCGCGGCGCCACTACCGTACCTATTACGCGCCGGATAACGCGGTGGTGGTGGTGGCCGGAGATTTTGATCCGAAAACGGCGCTGGCCGAGGTCAGGCGCCAGTTCGGGCCGATTCCCGCCGGAGGGGGCGTGCGGGCGGTGCACACGGTGGAACCCGAGCAAAAGGGCGAGCGGCGACTGGTTTTGAAGCGTCAGGCGCAACTGCCGTTCCTGTTCATGGGCTATCACGCGCCCAACTGGCAAAGCGAGGATGCCCACGCCTTGGTGGTGCTGGCGCAGATTCTGTTCGAGGGAAAGCGGTCACGCATGTATCAGCGGCTGGTGTTCGGCGATCGCATCGCGGTGGACGAGGGGGGCGAATACGATCCGGTAACCACGGATCCGGAGCTGTTTTACATCTATGCGGTGGCCTCCCCGGACGCAGATCCGGCCACGGTGGAGGCGGCCATCCATGAGGAGGTGGCGCGGATTCAGGCCACGCCCCCCGAGGCACGGGAACTGGAGCGGGCCAAGAACCAGATCGAGGCCGGCTACCTGCTGGCGCAGGACTCCATGTTCTATCAGGCCATGCAGTACGGCACCGCCGAGGCCACTGGTGCCGGCAGTGGCTATGTGGACGACTTTCCAAAACAGGTGCGCCGGGTGACGGCGGAGGATGTTTCCCGGGTGGCCCGCAGCTGGCTAACCCCCGAAAACCGGACGGTGGCGCTGATGCAGCCGATCACCGCTGATGAGGTGTCCCAATGAGCCGCCATGGGTTGCTGTGTTGGAAAACAGCCGGAATGACCGCGGCATTGGCGGTTTTGGCACTTTTACCGTGGAGCCCCGCGTGGGCGGCGGATATCAAGGTGCAGCGGCATACCCTGGACAACGGTATGGTGATTCAGGTTGTGGAGCGCAAGGCCCTGCCCATCATCAGCGTGGAATTGGCCCTGCCCGATGCCGGGGCCATTCAGGATCCGCGCGAGCAGGCGGGCATGGCCGCCCTGACCGCACGGCTGCTCACCGAGGGAACCGCGACGCGCAGTGCCGACCAGATCGCGGAAGCGATTGAATACGTGGGAGCTTCACTGGAAGCGGGGGCGGGGCCGGATTTTGCCACGGTGTCGTTCACCGGCCTGTCCCGCGACCTGTCCCTGGGGTTGGAACTGATGGCGGACGTGACCCGCCATCCGAAATTTGCCGAAGACGACGTGACCCGCATTCGGGATGAGGTGCTGGCGGATATTCAGGCGGGCGACGACAAGCCCGGTGTGGTGGCCGCCAAGGCCTTCGACAAAGCCCTGTTCGGCGCGCACCCCTATGCCCTGCCGGAAGAGGGGACGGAGGACACGGTGCCGGGGCTGGGGCCGGAACAACTGATGGCATTTCACAGCCGCTACTATGTGCCGGAAGGGGCGGTAATCAGCCTGGTGGGCGACGTGTCCATGGGCAAGGCGAAGAAGCTGGTGAAGGCGCACTTTGGCGGGTGGAGCGGTGCTCGCCCGGCGCCGCAGGAGCGTGCGGCGGCGGTGCCGCCGGAGGGGATCCGGCTGATCACCGTGGACCGCCCGGTAACCCAGGCCAACGTGGCCATGGGGCACCTGGGGCTCACGCGCAGCGATCCGGACTACTATCCGGTCATTGTGATGAATTATCTGCTGGGTGGCGGCGCGCTCACCTCCCGGCTGGGGGACAGCGTGCGGGACAGCCAGGGGCTGGCCTATTCCATCTACAGCGCGTTTGCGGGCATGGGCGATCCGGGCTCTTTCGCGGTGCGTTTTCAGACCAGGAACGAGAGTGCCAATCAGGCCATCCGAAGTGTACTGGCCGAACTGCGCCGCATCCGGGAGGAGAAGGTGCCGCAGGAGGAACTGGACGCGGCCAAGAGCTACCTGACCGGCAGCTTTCCGCTGCGGCTGGACACCAACAACAAGACCGTGGGGCTGTTGACGTTCATCCGCATGTATGGATTGGGCGATAGCTATTTCACCGATTACCTGGAACGGGTGCGCCAGGTGACCGCCCGGGATGTGCAGCGGGTGGCGCGCCAGTACCTGCATCCGGACGACATGGTGTGGGTGGTGGTGGCCAATCAGGGCGAGGCGAACGTTGAACGTCCCTAGGCGCGGAATCCGGATGGCGGCGCGGGCGCGGGCGCTGTTCGCCCTGCTGGCAGTGGCGCCGTTCCCGGCGTTTGCCGCGGACACCGGGCCGGAAGCGTCCGTGCCTGGCGGGGTACAGGTAGTGAAGGCGGAGGAAATCGGGCAGGGCCCGGAATTTCTGACCGCCACGGTCACCCTGACCCGGGTGTATGACACCAAGCCGCGCCAGGTGGTCCGCGAAACCCTGCTGCGGCATGACGGCCGCAGCAGGATCACGCAACTGGAGCAGGGCATCGAGGGACGGTTCGCCGATTTTGCCCTGTACCACTATCAAGCGGGCGACATATTCCGTCCCCTGCGGGAAGGGAATATGGCCTTTGCCTATCGGCTGACCATGGCCGAGCAGATCACTGCCCAGGTGCGCGGCTACATGCCGATCCCGGCGGAAGAACTGGTGTGGCGGGTGGTTCTGAAGGAAGATGTGAAATTTGCGGGACACCCGTGCAAACTGGTGCTGATGGGCTTTTCGTCTGGCGGGCGGGTGTTTTCCCTGCGTTGGGTGTGGGAGGCACGGGATCTGGGCGGGCAGCCGGTCCGGGTGGTGTTTCCGCAGGGCGATAGCGGTATCCTGATTGTCGAGTTCGATGAGGTGTCGGTGGAGCCGTTTGATCCGGAGCTCCTCGAGTTGCCGGAAGGCATGCCGGTGATGACCGGGTTCTGACGGTGCAAGCAGTGGAAAGAGTGGCATGGCCATTGAGGTAAAACGCTTGTTGCACACCCGGATGCGGGTGGCCGACATGGAAGCCAGCGTGCGCTTCTACACGGAGGTTCTGGGGCTGACGGTGCTGTCCCGGCACCGGTCGCCGCGGGGATCGGAACTGGTGTTTCTGCGGGTGCCGGGTTCCACCGAGGAAATCGAGCTGTGTGCTTTCCCGGCCAGTGGTGAAGTACGGGTGCCGGAAGATCTGGTGCACCTGGCCTTCGAGGTGCCGGATATGGCCGCTACAGTGGCCCGCTTGGAGGCCATGGGCGTGCCGATCACCGACGGGCCGACGGAAAGCCGCTCCGGCAGTTTTTGCTTTATCGACGCGCCGGAAGGGTACGAGGTGGAGTTGATCGAAACCGGAAAGCGGAACCGGTAGCACAAGGGAGCCGGGCAATGGTCAAAACGGGATGGTGGATGGTACCGGTTCTGGCGATGACGATCGCCGGATGGGGGTGTGTGGAAAAACGGGTTCGCGTCAGCGGCACCTTCGGGCCCATGCCGTTTCATTCGAAGGTGACCGTAACCGGGACCGACGTGCCGGGTCCCCTGCGCATCCGCGACGTGAAAACGGCGTTTTCGGAAAATGGCGCCAAGGAGGCCCAGGTGCCGCTGGGCGGGCCGTTGGGTGCGGTGTTCACGGCCTGGGTCAATGGTCACGGGCAGTTTCTGGGGCGCTGGGAACGCAACGGCCAAGTGGTGGATCGGGTGGACGTGTTTCTCACCTACGGGGAGACCCTGGAGATCCGTCTGGAGGAACCGGGCGCGCTGGCGCTGGGGCAGCCCGGGGATTACCGGCTTCGGTTCGTGGTGGAAAGCCCGGCGCAGCAGGTCACCGATGAGGTGGCGGAGTCGCTGGTGTTGAGCTATCAGGTCGGCGCTGCCCGCTAACCGTTTGGCAACGGCCGATGGCGGGAGCCTCACCCGAACACCATAAACAGGCCGACCACGATCAGGAGCAGGATAAACAGCCTGCGCAGCGCTCGTGCGGGCAGCCGGTGGGCCACCCGGGCGCCAAGCGGGGCAAACAGCACGCTGGTGAGGCCAATGGCGGCCAGTGCCGGAAACGACACGTAGCCGGCACTGAACGGCGGCAGGTCAGGCGTGGAGGCGCCCATCGCGGCAAATCCCAGGGCCCCGAACAGGGCGATGGGAAAGCCGCAGGCGGACGATACCGGCACCGCGCCGTGGATGGGCGTATGGCGGTGTAACAGGTAGGGCACCGTGAGGGAGCCGCCGCCAATGCCCACAATGGCGGAAACCGCGCCAATCAGTCCGCCAATGGTCCGCGACAATGGAAGCGGTGCCGCGTCAGCGGTGGCGCGGGGTGCGGTGACCAGTGTCATCTGGGCCGCCATGAGCAGCGCGAATCCCCCCACGCACGCCTTCAGGGCCGGTCCCGGCAGCCGGCTGGCCAGCACGGCCCCCAGAAGGGCGCCAAAGGCCACGGAAGGGGCGAATTCCCGTACCCGGGGCCAAGGCACTTTCCCCAATCGATGATGGGCCCGTACGGCGGCCAGGGATACAAATACGATGATCGCCAGCGAGGTGCCCACCGCCAGATGGACGCGCACCTCCTCCGGCACCGCCAGCAGGGTGAACACCACGGTCAGCGTGGGTACGATCACCAGCCCGCCGCCGACACCGAAGAGGGCGCCGATGAACCCGGCAAAGGCCCCGGCCCCCAGACACAGCAGGATCAGCGTGCCCGCGTCGGTCATCCCCGGGCCCCCCGCAACGGTTTGCGGTAGATGCGGGAACCGCGCTTGTAGTTGTACAGGGCCTGGCGCTCCACCGGCAGGTCCGAGGGCTCGGCGGGTTCAAAACCGTGCTCCAGAAACCAGTGGGCGGTCTGGGTGGTCAGGGCGAACAGGTGGGTAAAGCCCCGCGCCACGGCCAGCCGTTCGATCTGGGACAGCAGTTCGGTGGCGCGCCCGGATTTCTGGTAATCGGGATGCACCACCATGCAGGCCAGTTCCGCCACTTTTTCCCTTGGAAATGGATGCAGCGCGGCGCAGGCGAGAACGGTTCCGTCCCGCTCGGCCACCAGGAAGGAGTCGATTTCCCGTTCCAGTTGCTCCCGGGAACGGCGCACCAGCACTCCGGCGTTCTCCAGCGGGACGATCAGGCTGATGATGCCAGCCAGATCGTCCAGGTTGGCTTTGCGCAGGGTTTCGTAACGGTTGGCGGACAGCATGGTCCCGCACCCGTCGCGGGTGAACAGCTCAGTCAGCAGCGCGCCGTCCAGGGAGTGGTCGAGCAGGTGACCGCGGGTGACACCGGCATCCACGGCGTCAATCAGGGCGGACAGGGGTTCGGCGTCCGGCAGGGAGGGGAGCAGGGCGCGCGCCGCGTCCAGGGAAAGCTCGGAGGGCAGGGAGGCGGTGTCGCCGGAAGAGAAGCCCCGCTGGGCCAGGACGATGAGCTTGCGGGCGTGCAATTTGGAAGCGACGGTGCCCGCCACGTCATAGGACGATAGGTTGAAAATCTCGCCGGTGATGGAGTAGCCCACCGGGGGGATCAGCACCACCGTTTGATTGTTCAGCAGGGTGTTGATGGCGTCCGCGTCAACCCGGCGCACAGTGCCGGTGTGGTGGTAGTCCACCCCGTCCCGAATGCCGATCGGGCGGGAGGTGAGGAAATTGCCGGAGGAGACCCGCACATTGAATCCAGCCATGAGGGACGTTGGCAGCGAGGTGGTAAACAGCGCCTCGATCTGGGTGCGCACCGAGCCGGAAGCCTCCAGCAGGGCGGGAACTGCCTCCGGTGGAGTGACCCGGTAGGCACCGTGAAAGGAGGCATTGACGTTGGAGCGGGACAGACGCTCGGAAAGCTGGGGGCGGATTCCGAAAACAATGACCACCCGGATGCCCAGGGTGTGCAGCAGCGCAATATCGTGGATCAACGATGTAAAGAATGGGGAAGCCAGCGCTTCACCGGGAAAGTGGACGACAAAGGTGGAGCCCCGGTGAGCGTGGATATAGGGGGACGCGGAGCGAAAAAACGAAACGAAAGGCGGAACTGCGGAAGCGGGTTGTTCGGCAACCGGAGGGGGACTCATGGTGTCCGGATAGGGGAGGTCGGGACGCAGCAGGCTGGGATGAATGGCAAAAATGGAGGCAAGCCGCAATGCCATTTCGGCGCTGATACGGGTTTTTCCGTGAAGGAATTGGCTGATGGCGCCCTGGGTGGTTCCGATCTGGCTGGCCAGGTCTGCTTGCGAAGGGCGGGTGCCGGTTTGTTTCGCAACGGTATCCTGCCAATCGCGAAATAAAGCGATGAAACTCTGCGCTGACAGGTCGCTTGTTTGGCTGTTGCTGGGCATTTGTATGCTAATTGAAAATCTTTAAACGGTTAACTTGTAATGGGTCATTATATTAGCCTGCCTAAATAAAAGTTTGGAAATTTTGTATTTCACCCACTCGAACCGCCTAAAATTTAGTCCAACTAATTTTCCCCGTTCCGGGGCTTGGGGTCAAGCCCCCACACAAAAACGGTGAACCAGCGTTCTCAGAATTTCCACGGTGGGCGGAATGCGGCTGAGCTCCAGGTATTCGTCCGGTCGGTGAGCCTGAGCGATGTCCCCCGGTCCAAGGATCACCGTGTCGATCCCCAGCGCCGTCAGGTACGGCCCCTCGGTGCCGAAGGTCACCGCCCGGGGCGTCTGACCGCTCAGTTCCGCCGCTGCTTGCACGATAGGCGCCTGCTCCGGAGTCTCCATGGCGGAGGTGCCGGCAAACAGCGGGAAAACTTCCGCCCCCACGCCGCTGCCGGCAATGGCGGAGTGGACCCGCTGCGCCAGCTCGGCACGCAATTCATCCACCCCCATGCCGGGCAATGGCCGCAGGTCGATGTGCAGTTCGCAGGCGGCGCAGATGCGGTTGGGGTTGTCGCCCCCGTGGATGTGTCCCAGGTTGAGGGTCGGCACCGGCACCGCGAAGCGGGTGTCCCGATGGCGGGTGCCCAATTGGGTGCGCCATTCCATCAGTGCGCCCATCACCCGCTGCATGGCATCCAGCGCGCTGGCTCCCCCCGCCGGATCGCTGGAATGGCCGCCGCTGCCGGTGAGGCGGATGGCTTCCATCAGGATGCCCTTGTGTACGTGCACAGGCGCCATGCCGGTGGGTTCGCCGATCACCGCGTGGGCCGGATGGGCCAGTTGTCCGGCGGTGAGCGCCGCCGCGCCGCACATGCTGCTCTCCTCGTCGGCGGTGCCCAGAATGGTCAGCGGCCGGGCGAACTGCCCGGCTTTGAACGCCCGCGCCGCCTCAATGGCGATGGGGATAAAGCTCTTCATGTCGCTGGTGCCCAGCCCATACAGGCGGCCATCCCGCTCGGCGAGGGTGAACGGGTCGCTGGTCCAGCGCTCCCGGTCGAACGGCACCGTGTCCGTATGTCCGGCCAGCAGTAGGCCGCCGGACCCGGAGCCCAGTGTTCCCACCACGTTGGCCTTATCCGGCGCGCCGGGTATGGGGATTACCTGTACGGCAAAGCCCAGCAGCTCCAGCCATCCGGCCACCTGTTCCGCCACCTGGCGGTTGCCTTGGTCAAAATCCGGGTGCACGGAACTGACCGAGGGGGTGGCGATGATCCCTTCGAGCATGGTGCGCAAGGTCGGTTGCGTTTTCATAGCGGGAATTTTGCGTTCTTCCTTTTGAATGCACAACCACCCCGGCGATCCGGGAGTGGAAATATTGTGGTAGCGTGGCCCCATGACCGACGCCGATGTTCGCCAGAACCCCACCCCCCGGGTGGTGGTGGCCACTTTTTTCGACCCGGTGCAGGCCGAGATGTGCGCTTCCTTTCTCCTGGCCGAGGGGTTCGATGTGCGCCTGCGGGACAACCACACGGTGTCCATCGACCCCCTCTATGCCATGGCCCTGGGCGGCGTGCGCCTTACCGCCCCGGAACACGAGGCTGACCGGGTGCGCCAGGTGCTGGACGCCTTCCATGGCGAAGCGGGCGGCGACGGCACATCTCCCGCCGGGGGGACGGCGGAAAACGCCTCCGATCCGGGCCGTGTCTGCCGCATTTGTGGCAACCGCCCGGTGGTGGCTGAATCCGGGTGGCGATTGCTGGGCATCCCCCTGCCGTTTGGCCCCACGTGCCTGCGGTGTGTGACGTGCGGGTACCGGTGGGCGGGGCCGTGAACCGGTCCACGCCTGGCGGCGCCGTTCAGGGGCCGGGAAGGTTGGCTCCCCGGTAACGGGGGGGCAGCGTACCGTTTCCCCGTTTTCGCCCTCCTGCGCATGTGGCGGATGGTGCGCATCCGGTCCATGTGTTCGGCGCACAACTCTCTAAATCAATGGGTTATGTTTACTTTCCGGGCGGATCCTGACGGCGGGGTCCGATTGTTGGTGGGGGCAAATCGTGCTACTTCGCTTCGCAAACGGCAAAGCTAAACCGTGGGCCACGGTGGCGCACCGAGCATAACGTGTTGATGGTTTGGAAAAAATGGCCGTTTGTGGGCACGACGGTTTAATTTCGCAAAATGTAGGAGAAAAATCCATAACGGGCCGTTTTTGCTGGGCATTTTTCGGGTGTGGTTGCGAAATAAAACACGGTGAAAATTAACGGTTTTCGCGCTCATAACTGGTTGGTTTTGTGGGAGAAAAGTGGCTTTGTGGTGGCATTTTGCACCGTGTGTTTCGCATGTTCACGGTGGAGACAGAACCGAATATCAAGGGGTTCTGAAGGCCGGTAGCACGATTCGGATGGTTTTAAATGGGGTTTTTGGGAGGACTGCTCATAACCCGTTGAAATAATGCAGAAATCTCCCCTCTGTGGTGCATGGGAAAGGCAAGCGAAGTGGGCATAACCTATTGAAGGAATGGAAAATGATTCCGGTGCGGGGGGCGGTTCCCGGTGCGCCCCGGTTACGACATGGCCGGTCAGGGTGAAAAAGTCGCCTGTTCAGGATTGCCTTTACTGTATTCACGTGGCATTGCCGGGCATGAGGCCGGGCGGATTTTCGTTCAACCAGTATCTGGTGGTGAATGAAAAACCGCTGCTGTTTCACACCGGTCCGCGGCGGCTGATCGAGCTGCTTCGTGCCCAGATCGAAACCGTACTTCCCGTAACCGACCTGCGCTACATCGCGTTTTCTCATGTGGAGGCGGACGAGACCGGGAGCCTGGCCGAGTTCCTGGCGGCCGCCCCCGATGCCCGGCCGGTGTGCAGCCAGGTGGCAGCCATGGTGTCGGTGAACGATCTGGTGGGCGTGCCGCCGGTGGCGATGGCGGACGGCGAAATCCTGAGCCTGGGCCGCCATCAGCTGGTGTGGCAGACCACCCCCCACCTGCCCCATGGCTGGGAGTGCGGCGATCTGTTCGACCAGACCACCCGTACCCTGTTTTGCGGCGATCTGTTCACCCAGCCTGGCATGGGGGAGCAGGCGTTGACCCGGGACGATATTCTGGCCCCTAGCGAGGCGTTGCGCAGCCAGATGGATTACTTCGCCCACAGCCGCGACACCCCCCACCTGTTGGAAAAACTGGCCAATCTGCACCCTGATGTGCTGGCCATGCATGCATGGCAGCGCTTGGGCCGGGGATGGCGCGGGACTGCTGCGCAAGCTGAGTGGCGCCCTTTCCCTGGCCCTCGCCTGAACGTGCGGCCGCCCGCGTTTTGCGGCGCGGGCGGCCGGTTCAAAGGGGGCCGCGTGCGAGAGCGACAAAGAACATGGGCAAGCCGTTGGGGTCCACCCCAAACACCGCCAGCAGAAACACCCCAACCCCTGAGGAGGGCGGCAGTAGTGCCGCGGCAAACAGTACGAAAAAGCCGCTGATGACCGGCAGACCGGAAGAGCCACCGGTGCTCTCGGTGCCTCCATGCGTGCACTTATAAAGCCACGGCCCGATACACGTCAGATAGACGTTCCAGGTGCACACCAGCACCGCCAGCCCCGCGAACAGGACTCCAAATCCGGCCCGCCCCGGGATGGGCGGAATCCACGAGATCGGCTCCATGCCCACCAGGTGACGCATGACGACTACCGCTGCGATGCCGGTAACCACGATGGCAAAAATGAGGATGGTGGCAAGGTCTTCCCGTGTCATGGGGCTACTGTAGCACCCCGCAGGGTGCTAAAAAACCGTGGGGTTAATGGGCTATTTGCCCGAAATTTACAGGGTGGCAACACGCCACCATTTTCGCCCTGTCCTGTCATTCCCTCTGCGCGGGAATGACTAGTTGCGCGCACGGCGGTATTGGCTGACGGAATGGCCACGTTCCATGGAAAAGGGGTCCCCGGGCCCGCCTCCCTGTTAGCGATGGCCTGAACGACACAATCCGCCCCGGAGCGGGCATTCAGGGTACGTACGGGTCACGCGCCCCAACCGGGGTTCCCGGCGCGCGGCCATGTTGGCCGGCGAAAGGATTGCCCACCTTAAGACGTGCCGTGAAGCGCCGCGGGAAAGAGAGGGTTGCGGGTTTTTTATTTGCCCCGATTGGCACGCCTGTGATTTTTTGGGTTTCGTGGCGGCGTTGTGGCCCTGCTGTCCCGGTTTTGTGTTCCCGGTCTGCGGCGGAGAAATGGTCGCTCCCTAATTAAAAAATGTCAAAAGGGGAGGCGCCTTCCGGCACCTCCCCTTTCACATGTCACAGCGGGGTGTGTTACTTGGATGTTAAACCAACCAATCAGCTACACCCCACGCTCGCACCGCAGTTGATGCACTTGTAACAAGCGCCGTTGCGCACCAGCATGCTGCCGCACTCCGGGCACGGAGGGGAATCCTCCTGGGCCTGGAAGCTGGCTTCCTCGTGATCCACGCTCAGGTCCTGGGCGGTCACGTCCTCGGCGGTGGCGGCTTGGGCCTCCTCCGGGGCGACCTTGGACAGGAACTTCACCCCCAGCCAGCGGAACACGTAGTCGATCACGCTCTTGGCGATCGGCACATCCGGGTTGTTGGTGAAGCCCGCCGGCTCGAAGCGCGTGTGGCTGAACTTCTTCACCAGGGTCGCCACCGGCACGCCGTACTGCAAGGCGATGCTGGTGCCGGTCGCCACCGAGTCCATCAGGCCGCTGATGGTGGAGCCCTGCTTGGCCATGGTGATGAAGATTTCGCCCGGTTGGCCGTCCTCGTACATGCCAACGGTGATGTACCCTTCGTGACCCCCCACCGAGAACTTGTGGGTGATGGACTGGCGCTCGTCCGGCAGGCGCCGGCGGCGCGGCTTGGCTTCGGCCACCGCGGCCTTCTTGTCCATGGAGGTGTTCAGCGGCTGGGTGCGCTTGGAGCCGTCGCGGTAGATGGCCACCGCCTTCACGCCCAGCTTCCAGCTTTCGATGTAGGCATCGCGGATCTGCTCCACGGTGGCCTCGTTGGGCACGTTCACGGTCTTGGAGATGGCCCCGGACAGGAACGGCTGCACCGCGCCCATCATGCGGATGTGACCCATGGGCGCAATGGAGCGGATGCCCTCGGCAGGCTTGAAGGCACAGTCGAACACCGGCAGGTGCTCATCGGAGAGGCCCGGCGCACCCTCGATGGTGCCGGTCTCGTCGATGTATTCCAGCATGGCGTCGATCTGTGCGCGGGTGTAGCCCAGCTTGGTCAGGCCCTCGGTCACGGTGCGGTTCACGATCTTCATCATGCCGCCGCCCACCAGCTTTTTGTACTTCACCAGCGCGATGTCCGGCTCCACTCCGGTGGTGTCGCAGTCCATCATGAAGCCGATGGTGCCGGTGGGGGCCAGCACCGAGATCTGCGCGTTGCGGTAGCCGTGCTCCTCCCCCTGCTTGAGGGCTTCGTCCCACACGCCGCGGGCCGCTTCCACCAGGTCCTGGTCCAGATACTGGGCCTCGATGCCTTCCACCGCCGCCCGGTGCTTCTTGACCACCTTCAGGAACGGTTCCCGGTTCTTGGGAAAGCCGGTAAACGGACCCACCCGGTCGGCGATCTCGGCGGACATTTCGTAGCCCTGGCCGGTCATGATGGCGGTGATCACCGCCGCATGGGCGCGTCCGGCTTCCGAATCGTACGGCAGGCCGCGTGCCATCAGCATGGCGCCCAGGTTGGCGTAACCGAGGCCCAGCGGACGGAAGTCCTCGCTGTTCATGCCGATGCGCTCGGTGGGGTATCCAGCGCCGGATACGATGATCTCCTGGGCCAGAATCATCACCCGCACGCCCTGACGGAAGGCCGGCACGTCAAACTCGCCGTCGGCGGTGCGGAATTTCATCAGGTTCAGGGACGACAGGTTGCAGGCCGAATCGTCCAGGAACATGTACTCGGAGCACGGGTTGCTGGCGTGGATGCGGTCGGTGTTGGGGCAGGTGTGCCAGTCGTTGATGATGGTGTCGAACTGCATGCCCGGATCGCCGCACACCCAGGTGCCCTCGGCAATCTTGTCCATCAGCTCGCGGGCCTTGTAGGTCCACATGGGCTGGCCGGTGGTGCGCGCCACCGTGGTCCAGTCGCCGTCCTCGATGACCGCCTTCATGAAGGCGTCGGTCACCCGCACCGAGTGGTTGGCGTTCTGGAAGTGCACCGAGTCGTAGGCGCCGCCGGGGACGTTGAAACCGCCGTCGTAACCGGCGTCGATCAGCGCCCAGGCCTTCTTTTCCTCGGTTTCCTTGCTGGTGATGAACTCCACGATGTCGGGATGGTCCACGTCCAGGATCACCATCTTGGCGGCGCGCCGGGTTTTGCCGCCGCTCTTGATGACCCCGGCAAAGGAGTCAAAGCCGCGCATGAAGGAGACCGGGCCGGAGGCGATGCCGCCGCCGTCCAGCTTTTCCATGGAGCCGCGCAGGGGGGACAGGTTGGACCCGGCGCCGGAGCCGCCCTTGAACAGCATGCCCTCGGTTTTGGCCAGGTCCAGAATGCTGGACATGGAGTCTTCCACGCTGTTGATGAAACAGGCGGAGCACTGGGGCTTGTCGTGCAGGCCGCAGTTGAACCACACCGGGCTGTTGAAGCTGGACATCTGGTTCAGCAGCAGGTACGTGAGTTCGTCACCAAAAATGTCGCGCTGATCGTCGGTGGCGAAGTAGCCCATGTCGCGGCCCCAGCGGGCGATGGTGTGCACCACCCGGTCGATGAGCTGCTTGAGGGAATGTTCCCGGTCCGGGGCGCCCAGGTGACCGTGGAAATACTTGGAAACCACCACGTTGGTGGCCATCTGCGACCACCCCTTGGGCATTTCCACGTCGCGCTGTTCAAACAGCACTTCGCCCTTCTCGTTGACCACGCTGGCGGTGCGGTTTTCCCACTCCACCTCACCATAGGGGTGCACCCCCTGGCGGGTGAAGAAGCGCGAAATCAGCCCGGCCGGGCCGCTGGCCGCGGGGGCCTGCGTGGCGGCCTGCTTGCGGGTATCGCCTGTGCTGCTCACCTGATCCTCCCCGGTGTCCGCGTCGGTGCTGGCGGATGCTGCGGCGTCGTTATCCATATCTTACCCCTCAATGATTGATTCGGCTTGCGAACCCGGGCGCCGTGGCGTTCCCGGTATATCCCTCTCCAGCGTCACCTGCAGCGGCGGGCCGGCCTGTTCCCCAAATTCCTGACAACTGTGCGCACAACCGTGCGTCCGGAGCACGGGCTCCGTTCCGGGCGTCGTTATCTCCGGGACGGCTGCCCCGGTTTTTACCTGAATGCGGTCTCGGCGGCGGACCCCGAAAGGGGCGCGCCGCACCGGTCCAATTTTCCCGACCCCCGGTTTCCCGGTGTCGGACCCTCTCCCTCGGTGCGGCGCGTCCCAACGGGGATCGGCTGCGGCCGGTCCGGTCGCTGCGGGCTGCGCGACGGGAAATTCCCCTCCACGGCCGCCGGTTGCCATAACCCCCGAATCCGGGATACACGCCCCGGCCATCCGGTGTCGGACGGCCACGGCTTGCGCGGCGACTTCCCGATTGCGAGCCCCGTGCGGAGCCCGGTCGTGCGGGTCGTCACCCGGTCGATTCACCCACCTCTGCCCGGCCCCTCCCAGGCAGATACCTGCCATCTTCCCCTGGGTCGGGTGGGCCTTCCTAGAAGGCCCTTGCCGGTTCCCCCGAAGGCTCCTGCGGGTTCCCCCGAAGGCTCCTGCGGGTTCCCTTACGCAGTCCCGCCGGTTTACCCCACAGGACTCCCGTTAGCCCCCTGACGGCGGCTGGCGGGGGTGGCGCCCGACCGATGCAAACGGTATCAGGGAGGGGATCGGGGTGTCAACGGGGAAAATACCACATCTTGTGGGTATCCAGTTTCATGCTACAGCATGTGGTGTTGAAAAGGTTGTGGATAAGGTGGTGGATGGGGTGGGAAACTGCTCTAAAAGCCGGGGGGATGGGGGTGCCTGGGGATAAACGGGGGGTGCCGCGGGCGGGGTGCTCCATGGTATTCTTCGCGGGCGGATTTTTGGGTTTTTCAGCGCGCGGCGCCGGGCCTCGCCATGGATTCGGACGGGCGGCGGGATCGCCGGGTACTCTATAACTATATATAGAGAACGACCAGGGTCGGCCGGATGACCGGCCCCGCCGCGCAGGGCTATCAGGAGTGATCGGTTTTATGTTCCAGGGAAGCATTGTCGCGCTGGCGACGCCATTTGACGCCGACGGAGGGCTGGACGAGCGACGCCTGGCGGAACTGGTGGAGTGGCACGTGGATCAGGGCACCCACGGCATCGTGCCGTGCGGCACCACAGGCGAATCGGCCACCCTGAGCCACGGGGAGCACCTGCGGGTGGTGGAGATCTGCGTGGAAACGGCGGCGGGGCGGGTACCGATCATCGCGGGGACCGGCTCCAACTCCACCTCCGAGGCCATCACGTTGACCCGTCGCGCCAAGGAGGCCGGGGCCGACGCGGCATTGCTGATCGCCCCCTATTACAACAAGCCCACCCAGGAGGGGCTGTTTCGCCACCATCAAGCGATTGCCGAGGCGGTGGACATTCCTCAGGTGCTGTACAACGTGCCGGGTCGCACCGTGGTGAACATGGCGCCCGAAACGGTGGAGCGACTGTGCGCGTTCGACAACATCGTGGCCATCAAGGAGGCCACCGGCTCGGTGGCGGTGACCGGCGAGATCATCCGCCGCTGCGGCGACCGCATGGCGGTTATTTCCGGCGACGACTTTTCCAACCTGGGGCTGCTGGCCATGGGTGCGGTGGCGGCCATTTCGGTTACCGCGAACATCGTGCCGGCGGACATGTCGGCCATGTTCAATGTCTGGGACAAGCACGACTTCGGCCGGGCCCAGGAGTTGCACTATCAGATGATTCCGCTGCACACGGCCATGTTCATCGAAACCAGCCCGATTCCGGTCAAGACCGCCCTGGCCATGATGGGGCGTATCGGCGAGCAGTTGCGGCTGCCCCTGTGTCCTATCGGCGAGGCCAACCGGGAAGTGCTGCGGGAAACTCTGGCCGACTACGGTCTGCTCAAGGAGCGCGCGGCATGAGCGCGGTACGGGTTGCCATCACCGGCGCCGCCGGACGCATGGGACAGCGGCTGGTGGCTCTGACCCATCAGGGCGAGCACACGGTGGTCACCGGCGCTACCGAGGTCAGCACCCACGGCAAGATCAAGCACGACGCGGGACTGGTAGCGGGGATCGGCGAGATCGGGGTGACCATCAGCCCGTCCCTGGCGTTGGACATCGGCCGCGCGGACGTGGTCATCGACTTTTCCTCGCCGGAGGCCACCGTGGCTCACGCCCGCATTGCGGGCGAGGCGCGGGTGCCGATGGTGATCGGCACCACCGGCATGTCCACCGAGCAGGCGGCGGCGGTGGCGTCCGCCATGGAGGGGCTGGCCTACGTGAAGGCACCCAACTTCAGCGTGGGGGTCAATCTGGTGCTCAAGCTGTTGAGCACCGCCGCCAGCATCCTGTCCGACGAATACGACATCGAGGTGGTGGAAATGCACCACCGGCACAAGGTGGACGCCCCCTCCGGCACCGCCCTGCGCATGGCCGAGGTACTGGCCGAGGCACGCGGGGTGAGCCTGGAAACCCACGGCGTATACGCCCGTCACGGCCATACCGGGGCCCGTTCGCGCGGCACCATCGGCATGCAGACCCTGCGCGGCGGCGACGTGGCCGGGGACCATACGGTGATTTTCGCCGCCGACGGCGAGCGGGTGGAAATCGGCCACCGGGCGTCCGGGCGGGACACCTTTGCCAGCGGCGCCATTCGCGCCGCCCGCTGGGTGGTGGCGCAAACGAAGCCCGGCCAGTACGACATGGCCGACGTCCTCGGCCTGTAGCCGGAGTTTTTCCCGTTGGCCACCGAAGTGACCGCCTATGTGGCCTTTGGCGCCAACCTGGGCGACCGGGTGGGCAACTGCCTGACCGCCCTGCGCATGCTGAACCAGTGTGATGGGGTGACCGTCCGGCGGGTTTCGCGCATGCTGGAAACCGATCCGGTGGGGCCGGTGGCGCAAGGGGCCTTCGTGAACGGTGCCGCCGAGGTGATCACCACCCTGGGGCCGGAAGCCCTGCTGGCCTGCTGCCTGCGGGTGGAGGAGGAGATGGGCCGGGTGCGGGAAGAGCGGTGGGGACCGCGCCTCATCGATCTGGACCTGATCCTGTATGGGGATCGGGTCATCGAGCAGCCTGGCCTGAGTGTGCCGCACCCGGAGATGCACCGCCGCACCTTTGTGCTTGCGTCCCTGTACAGCCTGGCGGCGGATCTGGTGCATCCGGTGCTGGGCAAGACGGTGGCGGAACTGCTGGAGTCCCTCCGGCAGTCGGAGGCGGAGGCCGGCGGGTGATGGCCGCGCTGGAGCGCGTGGACACGGTTTCCCGCCTGCGCGAGCGGGTGAAAGGCTGGCGTGCCGAGGGGCGTATTGTCGGTTTCGTCCCTACCATGGGTGCCCTGCATGCCGGGCACCGGGCGCTGATGGAGCAGGCCCGCGCCGAGTGCGGGGCGGTGGTTGCAAGCGTGTTCGTGAACCCCAAACAGTTCGGGCCCGACGAGGATTTCGACCGTTATCCGCGCACGTTGGAGGAGGACCTGGTGGTGGCCTCCGGGGCCGGGGTTGACGCGGTGTTCTGCCCGTCCGTGGAGGATGTCTATCCGCCCGGATTCCAGACTACGGTCAGCGTGGGGCCTCTCACCCAGCGCCTGTGTGGGCTGGCGCGTCCGGGCCATTTCGATGGGGTGACCACGGTGGTGGCGCGCCTGTTCGGGCTGGTGGGGGCGCAGCGGGCCTATTTCGGTCAGAAAGACTACCAGCAGGCCCAGGTGATCCGGCGCATGACCGCCGACCTGGGGCTGGAGCCGGAGATTGTGGTGTGCCCCATCGTGCGCGAGGCGGACGGGCTGGCACTCAGTTCCCGCAACCGCTATCTGTCCCCGGAGGCGCGGGGGCGGGCGCGGGCGGTGCCGGACAGCCTGGCCCGGGGGGCGGAGCGCTTCGCGGAGGGGGTGCGGGACCCGGGGCCGGTGCTGGCGGAGATGGTCTGCGTGCTGGAGGCCGCGGGGGCAGAGGTGGAGTATGTGGCCGCCTGCCATCCGAAAACCCTGGAGCCGGTGCCGGAACTGGTTCCCGGTACGGTGCTGCTGGTGGCGGCGCGAGTGGAGACCACCCGACTGATTGACAACCGCATCCTGTGACCGGGGTGCCGTCGGCGGGTCCGGGCCGGCGAATCGTTCACGGTTTTCGGGTCGCCGGATATTGCCGCGTGCCGGGGTCGGGAATCGGGTAAGCGAAAAAAATCCGCCCGGATGGGGATTGACGCGGCCCTTTAATCAGTCTAGAATACCGAGCTTTTCCGCAAGTGCGCGAATGCCGCGCGTATCGCGTTTTTTTGGGTTTGTCTGAAGGGGTCGTATGCCTACCATCAGCCAGCTGGTCCGCAAGGGCCGCAAGAAGATGATTACCCGGACCAAGAGTCCGGCGCTCAAGAGCTGTCCGCAGAAGCGCGGCGTGTGTGTGCGTGTTTACACCACCACGCCGAAGAAGCCGAACTCGGCGCTGCGCAAGGTTGCCCGTGTGCGCCTCACCAACGGGATGGAGGTAACCTCCTACATTCCAGGTGTCGGCCACAATCTGCAGGAGCACAGCATCGTGCTGATCCGCGGCGGTCGTGTGAAGGACCTTCCGGGTGTGCGTTATCACATTGTGCGTGGCGCGCTGGATACGTCAGGCGTGAACGACCGCCGTCGCGGTCGTTCCAAGTACGGCGCCAAGCGGCCCAAGTAACGGGAGGTATCGAGAATGTCACGCAGGAGCAGTGCCCAAAAGCGGATTCCGCTTCCGGACCCCAAGTACGGTGACGTGCTGGTGGCCAGTCTGGTGAACATCATCATGAAGGACGGCAAGAAGGGGGTGGCTGAAAGCTTGGTGTACAGTGCCTTCGATCGCATCCAGGAGAAGGTGGGTCGGGACGGTCGCGAAGTGTTTGAAGAGGCCATGGAGAATCTGCGCCCCACGGTGGAGGTTCAGTCCCGCCGGGTGGGTGGCGCCTCCTACCAGGTACCGATGGAGGTGCGCAATGAGCGGCGCACCGCGCTGGCTCTGCGTTGGCTGGTCCGTTACGCCAAGGAGCGTTCCGGTAAGTCCATGCATGAGAAGCTTGCGCAGGAGTTGATGGATGCGGTGGGCAAGACCGGTGGCGCGTACAAGAAGCGCGAGGATACGCACCGCATGGCGGATGCGAACCGGGCCTTCGCGCACTTCCGGTTCTAGGTTTTTTTCGGTATTTCGATTTTTTGTTGATTCGGGGCTAGATCTCAATGGCACGCACATACGCACTGAACCGGTGGCGCAACATCGGCATCATGGCCCACATCGATGCCGGCAAGACCACCACCACAGAGCGCATTCTGTTCTACACCGGTGTCTCGCACAAAATCGGCGAGGTGCATGACGGCGCGGCCACCATGGACTGGATGGAGCAGGAGCAGGAGCGTGGTATCACCATCACCTCCGCTGCCACCACCTGTTACTGGAAGCGTGACGGCGAGCAGTACCACGTCAACATCATTGATACCCCGGGCCACGTGGATTTCACCATCGAGGTGGAGCGTTCCCTGCGCGTGCTGGACGGCGCCGTGGCAGTGTTCGACTCGGTGAGCGGCGTGGAGCCCCAGTCCGAGACCGTGTGGCGTCAGGCCAACAAGTACAAGGTCCCGCGCATCTGTTTCATGAACAAGATGGACCGCATGGGCGCCGACTTTTTCAAGAGCGTGCAAACCCTGGTGGACCGCCTTCAGGCTCGCCCGGTGATGATGCAGATCCCCATTGGCTCCGAGGACCAGTACCAGGGTCACGTGGACCTAGTGGAGATGAAGGCCATCCTGTTCAAGGATGAGACCATGGGCGCCGAGTACACGGTCGAGGAGATTCCGGCCAACCTGAAGGATCAGGCCGAGGAGTACCGGGAGAAGCTGATCGAGGCGGCCGCCGACTTTGACGACGCCATCATGGAGCGCTTCCTGGAGGGTGAGGAGATTGGTTCCGCCGAGATTCGCGCGGCCATCCGCAAGGGGTGTCTGGCCCTGCAGATCGTGCCGTGCCTGTGCGGCACCGCGTTCAAGAACAAGGGCGTGCAAACCCTGCTGGATGCGGTGGTGGACTACCTGCCGAGTCCGGCCGATATCGGTCAGGTGGTGGGCGAAGTCGAGGAGGGTGAGGAGCCGCAGGTCCGCAAGTTCGTCGACGAGGAGCCGTTCTCGGCGCTGGCCTTCAAGGTGGCCACCGACCCCTATGTGGGCAACCTGACCTTTATTCGTGTTTACTCCGGTGTGCTGTCCGCCGGGTCCTACGCCTACAACTCGGTGAAGGGCAAGAAGGAGCGCATCGGTCGCCTGCTGCAGATGCACGCCAACAAGCGCGAGGAGATCACCGAGATCCGCGCCGGCGACATCGCTGCCGTGGTGGGTCTGAAGGACACCACCACCGGCGATACCCTGTGCGACGGCGATCACGAGATCGTGCTGGAGCGGATGACGTTCCCGGAGCCGGTGATCTCGGTGGCCATCGAGCCGAAGACCAAGGACGATCACCAGAAGATGGGCGTGGCCCTGGGCAAGCTGCTCCAGGAGGATCCGTCCATGCGCGTGCAGACCGACGAGGAGACTGGCGAGGTCATCCTGTCCGGGATGGGTGAGTTGCACCTGGAGATTCTGGTCGACCGCATGCGCCGGGAGTTCAAGGTGGAAGCCAACGTGGGCAAGCCCCAGGTGGCCTATCGCGAGACCATCACCAAGACGGTCGAGGTGGAGGGCAAGTTTGTCCGCCAGTCTGGTGGCCGTGGTCAGTACGGTCACGTGTGGGTTCGTCTGGAGCCGCTGGAGCCGGGTTCCGGGTTTGTGTTCGAGAGCGCCGTGGTCGGTGGTACCGTGCCCAAGGAGTTCGTCGGGCCGGCTGGTAAGGGCATCGAGGAGGCCATGGAGAACGGCGTGTTGGCCGGGTATCCCATGGTGGACATCAAGGCGGTCGTGTTTGACGGCTCCTACCATGATGTGGACTCCTCCGAAATGGCGTTCAAGGTGGCTGGCTCCATGGCTTTCAAGGCGGGTGCAGCCAAGGCGAGCCCGCAGATCCTTGAGCCGATCATGTCCAACGAGGTGATCGTTCCCGAGGATTACATGGGCGATGTGATCGGCGACCTGAACTCCCGCCGGGGCCGCATTCAGGGGATGGAAGCCCGCGCCGGTGCGCAGGTGATCAGTTCCCAGGTGCCGCTGGCGGAAATGTTCGGGTATGCCACCCAGTTGCGCTCCATGACCCAGGGGCGCGCCACCTTCACCATGCTGTTTTCTCATTACGAGCCGGTTCCCAAGAACATTACGGATGAGATTGTGGCCCGGGTGAAGGGTTCGTAGGTTTTTTGCAGGTTTTACGGAATTTTAAGGTCTAAGAGGAGCGCGGAAGGTCATGGGCAAGGAGACGTTTGATCGCAGCAAGCCCCACGTAAACGTAGGCACGATTGGCCACGTTGACCACGGGAAGACGACGCTGACGGCGGCGATCACCACGGTGCTGTCGAAGCACGGCGGTGCATCGGCGACGGCGTACGACCAGATCGACAAGGCGCCGGAAGAGCGCGAGCGCGGGATCACGATCTCGACGGCGCACATCGAGTACCAGACCGCGAACCGCCACTATGCGCACGTGGACTGCCCGGGTCACGCCGACTATGTGAAGAACATGATCACCGGTGCGGCGCAGATGGACGGCGCGATTCTGGTGGTGTCGGCGGCGGACGGTCCGATGCCGCAGACCCGCGAGCACATCCTGCTGGCGCGTCAGGTGGGCGTTCCGTACATCGTGGTGTTCCTGAACAAGGTGGACCAGGTGGACGATCCGGAGCTGCTGGAGCTGGTGGAGCTGGAAATCCGCGAGCTGCTGGACAAGTACGAGTTCCCGGGCGACGACACCCCGATCATTCCGGGCTCCGCGCTGCAGGCGCTGGAGTGTGGCTGTGGCGGAGCGGACTGCGCCAAGTGCGGTCCGGTGCTGAAGCTGATGGCCGAGGTGGATGCGTTCATCCCGACCCCGGAGCGCGACATCGACAAGACGTTCCTGATGCCGATCGAGGACGTGTTCTCGATTTCCGGTCGCGGCACGGTGGTAACCGGCCGTGTGGAGCGTGGCATCGTGAAGGTGGGCGAGGAGGTGTCGATCGTCGGCATCCGCGACACCACCAAGACCACGGTGACCGGTGTTGAGATGTTCCGCAAGCTTCTGGATCAGGGGCAGGCGGGAGACAACGTGGGTGTGCTTCTGCGCGGCACCAAGAAGGACGAAGTGGAGCGGGGTCAGGTTCTGGCGAAGCCGGGTTCGATCACGCCGCACACCAAGTTCAAAGCGGAAGCGTACATTTTGACCAAGGAAGAGGGCGGCCGTCACACGCCGTTCTTTAACGGATACCGTCCGCAGTTCTACTTCCGGACCACCGACGTCACCGGCGTCGCGACGCTGGAAGAGGGTGTGGAGATGGTGATGCCGGGCGACAACATTGCGATGGAGGTGACGCTGATCACCCCGATCGCGATGGACGAGGGGCTGCGCTTCGCGATTCGCGAGGGCGGCCGCACCGTCGGCGCCGGCGTCGTCAGCAAGATTCTGGAGTAACGGGTCCCCCTCGTTTGTTTGGGAACCCAACGATGCTGCAAGCACGGAGCTGTTAGCGATGATAACCGCCAGCCAAAAAATCCGGATTCGCCTCAAGGCGTATGACCACCGGCTGCTCGACAAGTCCATGGAAGAAATCGTGGACACCGTCGGGCGCACCGGGGCCGTCGTCGTGGGACCGATTCCCCTGCCCACGCGGATTAACAAGTTCACGGTGAACCGCTCGGTTCATACGGACAAGAAGTCCCGCGAGCAGTTTGAGATCCGGACGCACAAGCGGCTGATCGATATCGTGCAGCCCAACCCGGAGACGGTGGATGCGCTGATGAAGATCAACCTGTCGGCCGGCGTGGATGTGGAGATCAAGATTTAGCCATGAGCGGACTGATCGGATCCAAACTGGGCATGACCCAGGTGTTCGACGACGAGGGCCGGGTTGTACCGGTCACCGTGATCGAGGCCGGGCCATGCGTGGTCACCCAAAAGAAGACCATGGAGCGGGACGGCTATGAAGCCACCCAACTGGGCTTCGGGGTGGCCAAGGAAAAACACCTGACCAAGGCCCGTATCGGCCACCTGAAGAACGCCGGCGGCAAGCTGCTGCGCAACCTGCGGGAGTTCCGCGGCGCGTGGGACGTGAGCGTGGGCGATCAGGTGGGTGCGGACCTGTTCGAGGGCGGGCAGAAGGTGGACGTGACCGGCACCAGTATCGGCAAGGGCTTTGCCGGTACCATCAAGCGGCACAACTTCAGTTCCGGCCCCAAGTCGCACGGTTCGCACAACGTGCGTGAACCGGGATCGCTGGGGCAGTGCGCATGGCCGGGTCGTGTGTTCAAGAACAAGAAACTGCCGGGCCACATGGGCAGCAAGCAGCGCACCGTTCAGAACCTGAAGGTGCACCAGGTGTTGCCGGAAGAGAATCTGATTCTGGTCAAGGGCGCAGTTCCCGGACCGGTCGGCAGCCTGGTGGTGATCCGGCCGGCGGTGAAAGGGTAACGAAGATGGCAAAAATCGACGTATATGCCCAGACCGGAAAGAAGTCCGGCAGTGTGGATGTGCAGGACGCCGTGTTTGCGCGTCCCAACAACACCGCGCTGCTGCACGAGGTTGTGGTCCGGGAGCAGGCTTCCCGTCGCCAGGGCACCCACGCTACCAAAGACCGTGGCATGGTGAGCGGCGGCGGCAAGAAGCCGTGGCGCCAGAAGGGCACCGGCCGGGCGCGCGCGGGTTCCAACCGTTCTCCCTTGTGGAAGGGTGGTGGTGTGGCGCAGGGGCCGCAGCCGCGGGACTACTCCTATCGTATGCCGCGCAAGAAGGTGCGTGCCGCGTTGCAGGTGGCGCTCTCTCAGGCGTTGCGTGACGGTCGTCTGGCGGCCCTCGGGGAGCTGGAGTTGTCCGCCCCGAAGACCAAGGAATTTGTCACCGTGCTCAAGCAGCTGGATGCCCCGCAGGGGACCATTCTGGTGGTTACGGAATTGAATGAAACCCTCGGGCTGGCCAGTCGCAACGTTCCGGGTGTCGTGGTGGTGGAAGCCAACGACCTGACTCCCTACGACGTGGTGACCGCGCATCGCCTGCTGATCTCCAAAGACGCCCTGGCGCACTTTGAAGGGGGCTCCAATGCAGCGTGATCCGCATACCATCCTGATCAAGCCGGTGCTCTCGGAGAAGAGCATGGCGGATGCCAATGACGGCCGTTGCGTGGTCTTCGAGATCGCTCGCAGCGCCAACAAGGTGGAAGTGGCCAAGGCAGTGGAAACCATCTTCAACGTCAAGGTGGCGAAGGTGAACACCGCCATGCGCAAGGGCAAGGTCAAGCGGCAGGGCCGCTCCATCGGCCGCCGTCCGGACCGCAAGCGGGCCACCGTGACCCTGGCCGAGGGCCACACCCTGAACCTGTTCGAGTAAGGACCGACCGATGCCGATTCGCCCATACAAGCCGACCTCGCCGGGTCGCCGCAACATGAGTGTGTCCGGGTTTGACGAGATCACCCAGGGCAACGAGCCGCACAAGGCGCTGGTCGAAAAGAAGACCCGTATCAGTGGTCGCAACAATAACGGCCGCATTACCATGCGTCGCCGGGGTGGCGGGCACAAGCGCAAGCTGCGGATCATCGACTTCCGGCGCAACAAGCCGGGCGTGCCGGGTCGCGTGGAAGCGATTGAGTACGATCCGAACCGTTCCGCCCGCATTGCGCTGATCTGCTACGCCGATGGCGAGCGCCGCTACATCCTGCATCCGTTGGGGGTGAAGGTGGGTGATTCGGTTGTCGCCGATGAGCGGGTGGAGGTCCATCCGGGCAATGCCATGCCGCTGGCGGGAATTCCCCTGGGGACTGCGGTGCACAACGTGGAACTTCAGCCGGGAGGCGGCGGCAAAATCGCCCGTTCGGCCGGTTCTTCGGTGCAGCTGATGGCCAAGGAGGGGGTGTATGCCCTGCTTCGGCTTCGTTCCGGCGAAGTGCGCAAGGTGCGCATCGAGTGCATGGCGACCATCGGTCAGGTAGGCAATACCGATCATGACAGCGTGAGCATCGGCAAGGCCGGCCGTTCCCGCTGGAAGGGCCGTCGTCCGAAGGTGCGTGGCGTGGCCATGAACCCGGTGGATCACCCGTTGGGTGGTGGTGAAGGCAAGACCGCCGGTGGCCGGCATCCGGTCAGCCCGTGGGGCACGCCCGCCAAGGGGTATCGCACGCGCAACAATCCGCGCACCGACAGGCTGATTGTCAGCCGCCGGCGCAAGTAATTCGCGCAGACGTTTTTTTGAGGTAGAAGGTTATGCCGCGTTCGCTAAAAAAGGGCCCGTTTATTGACGAGTCCCTGGCTCGCAAGGTGGAAAAGAATCAGGCCGCCGGTGGTGGTCAGGTGATCAAGACCTGGTCGCGCCGCTCGATGATCAGCCCGGACATGGTGGGTCTTACCTTCCACGTGCACAACGGCAAGCAGTTTATTCCGGTGTATGTGACGGAAAACCTGGTGGGCCACAAGCTCGGCGAGTTTTCCCCGACCCGTACTTATCGGGGTCACGTGAAAAGCGAAAAGAAGAGCAAGGGCAGGTAAGTCATGTCGCAGGTACGTGCAACGGCAAAATTTCTTCGCATCTCCCCGACCAAGGTGCGTCTGGTGTTGGACACCATTCGCGGCGACCGGGCGGGTGACGCGCTGAACCGGCTCAAGTTTATGCCCCAGGCCGCGGCCCGGGTGGTGGAGAAGGTGCTTAAAAGCGCCGTCGCCAACGCCGAGGACCGGGAGGTGGGCGATGTGGATCAGTTGGTTATTTCCAGTTGCTGGGCCGATCAGGGTCCGACCCTGAAGCGGTTCCGCCCGCGGGCACAGGGCCGCGCGGGCCGGATTTTGAAGCGCACCAGCCACATTACCGTGGTGGTCGCTCCGGACGGCAAGGCAGCGGGTTAGGGAGACACGACGTGGGTCAAAAGGTACATCCGATCGGGTTCCGGCTCGGTTACATCAAGGGGTGGGAGTCCGTCTGGTTCTCCAACAAGCGTGGTTACGCCGACGCCCTGCACGAGGATCTCAAGATCCGCAAAATGGTCAAATCCCGCCTGTATCACGCGGGGCTGGCCAAGGTGGAGATCGAGCGCTCGGGCAAGCAGCTGCGGCTCAACCTGCACACCGCGCGCCCTGGCGTGATTATCGGCCGCAAGGGGGCCGAGGTGGACAAGTTGAAGTCCGATCTGGACAAGATGACCTCCTCCGAGGTGTACATCAACATCCGCGAGATCAAAAAGCCCGAGACCAACGCCACCCTGGTGGCCGAGAGCGTGGCGCAGCAGCTGGAGAAGCGGATCGCTTTCCGGCGGGCCATGAAGAAGAGTGTGGCTTCGGCCTTGAGATTCGGAGCAAAAGGCGTTAAAATCACCTGTTCCGGTCGTCTGGCCGGTGCCGAGATTGCGCGCACCGAATGGTACCGGGAAGGCCGGGTGCCCCTGCACACTCTTCGCGCAGATATTGATTACGGCGCCGCCGAGGCGCACACCACCTACGGGCGGATCGGCATCAAGGTGTGGATCTACAACGGTGACGTGCTGCCGGAGGCCCGTTAGCAGACTTTCTGATTGTTTTGGGCCGCGCATGGCGGCCCGCTTGTGGTTTGGATAGACGATGCTCAGTCCCAAGAAAATTCGCCATCGCAAGACGTTCAAGGGGCGCATGAAGGGTGCCGCCAGCAGCGGCAACTCACTGGCCTTCGGCGACTACGGTATCAAGGCTGACGGGTGTGGCTGGATCACTTCACGCCAGATTGAGTCGGCGCGTATTGCCATGACCCGCCACGTGAAGCGTGGCGGCAAAGTGTGGATCCGGATCTTCCCGGACAAGCCGATCACCAAGAAGGCCCAGGAGACCCGTATGGGTAAGGGCAAGGGTTCGCCCGAGTATTGGGTAGCCGTGGTGCGGCCGGGCCGGATCATGTTCGAAATGGGCGGCGCCAACGAGGAGATGACCATGGGGGCGCTCCGTCGCGCCGTGGCCAAGCTACCGGTTCCGTGTCGGATTGTGAAGCGGGAGGAGCACTGATGAACGCCCAGGAGATGCGCAAGAAAGACGTTGCCAAGCTGCGTGAACAGGTCGCTGGTCTGCGCAAGGAGCTCTTCAATCTGCGTTTTCAGTCCGTGACCGGTGGCATGGCAAGTCCGGCACGGCCCAGTCAGGTGCGCCGGGAGATTGCCCGGGCGCTGACTGTGATCAAAGAGAAAGAGGCAGGAGCCTAAAATGGCAAATGTTGAGCAGCAGGGCGACGATCGCGCGCGGCGCAAGGTTGTCGAGGGCGTGGTCATCAGTGACCGCATGGAAAAGACCGTCGTGGTGCAGACCGAGCGCAAGCTTCGGCATCCGCTGTACAAGCGTGTGGTCCGGCAGCGTGTGAAGCTGTATGCCCATGACGAGCAAGGTGTGGCCAAGGAGGGTTCCCGGGTTCGCCTGGTGGAGACTCGCCCCCTGTCCAAGAACAAGCGCTGGCGTGTTGTTGAGGTGTTGTCGTGATTCAACCGCAAACGATGCTGCAGGTCGCCGATAATTCCGGCGCCAAAAAGCTCATGTGCTTTCACGTGGTGGGTGGTTCGCGCCGCCGCTACGCCAGTCTCGGCGACGAGATCGTTGGCACCGTCAAGCAGGCCATCCCGCACGCGGGGGTCAAGAAGGGCGATGTGGTCAAGGCCGTGGTAGTGCGCACCAAGAAGGAAGTGCGCCGCGAGGACGGTAGCTACATTCGCTTCGACGAGAACGCCGCGGTGCTCATCGGCAAGGACGGCGAGCCGGTCGGCACCCGTATCTTCGGTCCGGTGGCCCGTGAGCTGCGCTGGAAGAAGTACATGAAGATCGTGTCGCTGGCTCCGGAGGTTGTGTAATGGGTGCTTCGCTGAAAATCCGCAAGGATGACCAGGTGGTGGTGATCACCGGCAAGGACACCGGCAAGCAGGGCAAGGTGCTGCAGGTTCAGCCCAAGAAGGGCAAGGTGGTGGTCGAAAGTGTGCGCATGATCAAGCGCCACACCAAGCCGAACGCCAAGAACCAGCAGGGTGGCATCCTCGAGCATGAGGCAGCGATCGAGGCCTCCAATGTCATGGTGGTGTGTGGTAGCTGTGGCAAGGCCACTCGAGTGGGCTGCAAGCCGCTGGCGGACGGCAAAAAGATGCGCGTCTGCAAGCAGTGCGGCGAGAGTCTGGACAAAAAATAGTTTTTACGGGATGGCGTGCAAATGAGCCGCTTGCAAGCGAAATACAAAACCGAAATTATCCCCGCGCTGCAAAGCGAACTGGGTATCACCAACGTCATGCGCGTGCCGAAGGTCACCAAGGTGGTTCTTAACATCGGCCTTGGCGAGGCGATCAGCAACGGCAAGCTGCTGGATTCGGCGGTGGATGAGATGGCCGCCATCAGCGGTCAGAAGCCGGTGGTGACCCGCTCCCGCAAGGCAATCGCCGGGTTCCGTCTGCGTGAGGGGATGCCCATCGGCTGCAAGGTGACCCTGCGAGGCACTCGCATGTACGAGTTCATTGACCGCTTGATCAGCCTGTCGCTGCCGCGTATTCGCGATTTCCGGGGGGTGTCCGCCAAGGGGTTTGACGGCCGGGGCAATTATTCGCTGGGGCTGAAAGAGCAATTGATCTTCCCGGAAATCGAGTTCGAGAAGACCGAGGGAATTCACGGCATGAACATCTGTTTCGTGACAACCGCCAAGACCGACGATGAAGGTCGGGCGCTGTTGAGGCAGTTTGGCATGCCGTTCCGCAAGTAAGTGTAGGAAGGACCTTAAAGTGGCCAAGAAGTCGATGATTGCCAAGGCGGCCCGCCCCAAGTGGCCGGTTCGCTCCCGCAACCGCTGCCGGGTGTGCGGTCGTCCGCGCGGGTTTATGCGCCGGTTCGAGATGTGTCGTATCTGCTTCCGTCAGGAAGCATTGAGCGGCCGCATCCCGGGCGTGGTCAAGTCGAGCTGGTAAGGGAGTGACATCATGAGTATGACTGACCCCATTGCCGACCTGCTGACCCGCATTCGCAATGCGACCATGCGGCAGCGTCCCACCACCCTGGTTCCGGCCAGCCGGTTGAAGGCGGATATCCTCACCCTGATGAAGCGTGAAGGCTACATCTCCGGGTTTGAGCGTTTCCAGCCGGAAGGCGGCCACCCGACCCTGCGTGTGGATTTGAAGTATGTGGACGGCCGTTGCGCCATCGAGGGGCTGCGGCGCCTCAGCAAGCCGGGCCTGCGCCAGTACGTCACCAAGAGCGACATTCCCTGGATTCAGGGTGGCTTCGGGGTGGCGGTGGTTTCCACCAGCCGTGGATTGCTCACCGACAAGGAAGCGCGTCGGCAGGGCATCGGCGGCGAAGTGCTCTGCGCGGTCTGGTAGGGAGGAAATCATGTCACGTATTGGATTGCTTCCCGTTGCCATTCCGTCCGGCGTCACCGTTTCGGTGGCCGGCGGCCAGGTAAGTGTGAAAGGGCCGAAGGGCCAGTTGGACCGGGTGGTCGAGATGCACACCGGCGTTGAAATTGACGGCGACACCGCGCGAGTGGTGCGGGCCAACGATTCCCGCGAGGCGCGTGCCCGTCACGGCCTGATGCGCGCGGATCTGTCGAACATGGTGACCGGGGTATCGAACGGGTTTGAGCGCCGCCTGGTGCTGACCGGTGTCGGTTACCGTGCCCAGATGAAGGGCAGCGGCATCAGCATGTCCCTGGGCTTCTCCCATCCGGTTGAGATTGACGCGCCGGACGGCATTCAGTTCGCCGTGGACGGCAACACCGCGGTTGTGGTGAAGGGAATTGACAAGGCCCTCGTGGGACAGGTGGCGGCCAATATCCGCAAGCTGCGTCCACCAGAGCCCTACAAGGGCAAGGGTATCGCCTATTCCGACGAGCGAATTCGCCGTAAGGAAGGCAAGAGCGGTAAGAAGTAACAGGTGAAATTGTGGCAAAGACGGCAAAAAAAGTAGAGCTGCGCGACCGGCGCCGGGTCCGGGTCCGCAAGAAGATCTCGGGCAGCGTGGAGCGTCCGCGTCTGGCGGTGTTCCGCAGCAGCCGGTACATCTATGCCCAGTTGATTGATGATGCGGCGGGCCATACGCTGGCGGCCGCGTCCAGCCGCGAGGAAGCGGCCCGGGTGGACGGAAAGTCCATGTCGGTGGCCACTGCCGGACGGGTGGGAGAGTTGCTGGCCGAGCGGGCCAAGTCGAAGAAGGTGGTGAATGCGGTGTTCGATCGGGCGGGTTACCGCTATCACGGTCGGGTGGCTGCGTTGGCCGATGGCGCGCGCAAGGGCGGTCTGCAGTTTTAGTGCGGGAAATGGAAGCGCCGGTAGCGTAAAACCGCCGGTGGAGAACAGGTACGGATCAAATGGCGTATCAAGAAGAAGAGACACTCCACGAAAAGGTGGTGCATATCAACCGGACCGCAAAGGTGGTGAAGGGCGGTAAACGCTTTTCCTTCGCAGCCTTGGTGGTGGTGGGTGATGGCAACGGCCAGGTGGGTTTTGGTAACGGCAAGGCCCGCGAGGTTCCCGAAGCGATTCGCAAGGGGATTGAGAAGGCCAAGGCCTCAATGGTGGAAGTGCCGCTGATTAACGGCACCATTCCCTACGAGGTGTTGGGTTCCTGGGGTGCTGGTCGGGTGGTGATCAAGCCGGCCCGTGAGGGACGCGGCGTGATTGCCGGCGGTGCTGTTCGTGCCGTGATGGAGGCTGCCGGTATCCGTAACGTGGTGAGCAAGGTCACCAACGGCGGCAGCCACGCCAACACCCTGCGTGCAACCATTGAAGGCCTGAAGAGCCTCCGGCACCCGGATGATATCCGTCGGTCCCGTCAGTCTCCGGGCGAGGAGATCTAGACCATGGCTGACGAGAAAGCTCCGGAGAAGAAGGCGCCGGCTAAAAAGGCCGCTGCAAAGCCCGCGGCCAAGAAGCCGGCCGCCGCCAAGGCCGCCGAGAAGAAGCCTGCAGCCAAGAAGCCTGCCGCCGCCAAGGCGCCGGCCAAGAAGGCTGCTGCCGCCAAGGCCAAGGTAGAGGTGCCCGCCAAGGCCGTGGAAGCCAAGGTGGTCAAGCCCGCGGCCAAAAAGGCAGCGACCGGGCCGGTGCTGCGGTTGCAACTGACCCGCAGCATGCACGGTACCAAGCCGAAACTGAAGGCCACCATCAAGGGGCTCGGTTTCAAGCGCACCCATCAGATCGTGGAACGTCTCGATACCCCTGAAATCCGTGGAATGATCAATAAGGTCACCCCGTGGATCACGGTGATCGAGGGAGGCAAGTAATGCAATACAATCAGCTCAAACCGGCGCCGGGCGCCCGCAAGAAGGCCAAGCGCCTGGGAATGGGTCCGGGTTCCGGTACCGGCAAGACGTCCGGCCGCGGCCAGAAGGGCCAGTACGCCCGTTCCAATGGAAAGGGACCCGGATTCGAGGGTGGCCAGATGCCGCTCATCCGGCGGGTTCCGAAGCGCGGTTTCCACAACCCGTTTCGGGTTGAGTTTGCCGTGATTAACGTGAGCACCCTGAACGACCTGCAAGGCGTGGACGAGGTGACTGCGGAACTCCTGCACGAGCGTGGACTGGTCCGCAAGTCGGCCAAGCGCGTTAAAGTGCTTGGGGATGGGGAACTGACCCGTGCCGTGAAGGTTCGGGTGCAAGCAGTCAGCGGCAGTGCACGGTCAAAGATCGAAGCCGCCGGTGGCAGCGTAGAAATCGTTTAGGGGCGCGCCGTGTTCGGTCGTCTCGGATCGGTTGTACAAAATATCTTCAAGATCCCGGAGCTTCGCTCCCGGATTCTGTTCACCCTGGGCGTGCTGACGATTTATCGGCTGGCCGCCCATATCCCGACCCCCGGTATCAATGGTGACGCTCTGTCCGGCTTCCTGCTGGAGCGGGGTGGCGCCATTATGGGGTTTCTCGACATTTTCTCCGGCGGTGCCCTGTCGCGGGTGACCATTGTCGCCCTCGGCATCATGCCGTACATTTCTGCCTCGATCATCATGCAGTTGATGACGGTGGTGGTGCCTACCCTGGCGGCTCTTTCCAAGGAGGGTGAGGCCGGTCGGCGGGTGATTACCCAGTATACTCGTTACCTGACCGTGGCCATTGCCTTGGTCCAGGCCACCGGCATCGCCTTCGGCCTGGAAGGGATGGAGGGGGGGCAATTCGTCCTCGATCCGGGCTGGTCGTTCCGCGCCATGACCATCATCACGCTGGTGGGGGGCACCGCCTTCCTCATGTGGCTGGGTGAGCAGGTTACGGAGCGGGGCATCGGCAACGGCATCAGCCTGATCATCTTCTCCGGTATCGTGGCGGGCATGCCTGCAGGTATCGTCAACACCTACCAGCTGTACGAAACCGGCCAGCTGAACATCGTGCTGATTGGCGGTTTGTTGGTAATGATGGCGGTGGTGATTGCGGCCATTGTGTTTCTGGAATCCGGGCGGCGCAAGCTGTCGGTACAGTATGCCCGCCGGGTGGTGGGCAATCGGGTGTACGGGGGCCAGAATACGCACATCCCGCTGAAGATCAACACCGCGGGTGTGATTCCGCCGATCTTCGCCAGTTCACTGATCGCCTTCCCCGCGACCATTGCGGGCTTCATCACCATTCCGTGGGTGCAGGAAATTGCGACCATGCTCGGGCCCGGACAGTTCGTCTACACGGCGCTCTACGTCACCCTGATCGTATTCTTCGCGTTCTTCTACACGGCGGTGGTTCTGAATCCCCAGGACATCGCCGACAACATGAAGAAAAGTGGTGGGTTTATTCCCGGCATCCGGCCCGGATCCAAAACCACCGAGTACATCTATTATGTGCTTACCCGCATTACCTTCGCGGGTGCGGTCTATCTGGCGATCGTCTGCGTCATCCCCGAGATTCTGATCAACAAGGCCAACCTGCCGTTCTACTTCGGTGGCACCTCGTTGCTGATTGTGGTGGGCGTGGGGCTGGATACGGCCCAGCAGATCGAGACCCACATGATTCAGCGCAACTACGAAGGGTTCCTGAAAAAGGGCCGTGTTCGCGGAAGGCACTCGTAACGTGCGCCTGATCTTCCTTGGACCTCCGGGGGCTGGCAAGGGCACCCAGGCCTCACGGCTGGCCGACGAGTTCGGCCTGTGCCAGGTCTCTACCGGCGACATTCTGCGCCAGGCGGTGGCGGACGGCACACCAATGGGCAAAAAGGCCAGGGAGTTCATGGACGCGGGTCAGTTGGTCCCGGACGAAGTCGTGATCGGCATCGTCCGGGACAAGCTGGCCGGGCCGGAATGCGCCGGTGGATATATTCTGGATGGATTTCCAAGAACCACTGGTCAAGCCCGGGCGCTGGATGATATACTATCGGACTTTTCCGCACCCATTGAACGGGTCGCCGCATTTATGGTGGCGGAGGAAGCCGTGGTGGAGCGGCTTAGCGGGCGCCGCACCTGTCGCGCCTGCCAGGCCATGTACCACGCGGTGTTTGCTCCGACCAGGGTGGGCGGTGTTTGCGACAAGTGCGGCGGAGAGCTGTTCCAGCGGGATGATGACCGGGAGCAGGTGATTCGCGAGCGCCTCAAGGTGTACGCGGACAATACGGAGCCGTTGCTGGCTTACTACCGCGAGCGGGGGTTGCTCACGGAGGTGGTGGCCGGAGGTTCCGTGGATTCGGTTTACGCTGCCGTAAGGGCGGCGGTTGGTGTTTGAGGGGTGGCGCCTCCGGGTGCGTCCTCAGTGTGATTACGGTTGTGGCAAACAAAAGGTGCTGCAATGAAAGTACGGTCTTCGGTCAAACCGATTTGTGACAAATGCAAGGTGATTCGCCGCCGCGGTGTGGTGCGCGTCATCTGTGAGAATCCCAAGCACAAGCAGCGGCAGGGGTAGGAGGAGTTAGCGGTGGCACGTCTTGTTGGCGTCGACATTTCCCCGGACAAGCGGATCGACATCGGTCTGACCGCGATTTACGGGTTGGGGCGGTCTTTGGCTGCCCAGCTTCTCAAAAAGCTGGGTATTGATCCGGCCACCAAGGGGCGGGACCTGACCGAGGCCGATCTGGTTAAGCTGCGCGATGAGCTGGAAGAGAGCTACACCGTCGAGGGTGATCTCCGGCGCAAGGTGCAGATGGATATCAAGCGCATGATGGACATCGGTTGCTACCGGGGTTTGCGTCATCGTCGTGGTCTCCCGGTGCGCGGTCAGCGCACCAAGACCAACGCCCGCACCCGCAAGGGGCGCTCCGTTGCCATTCCGGGCAAGAAGAAGTAGGGGTCATAGAGAATGGTTACCCGCGGAAAACGCAAGGAAAAGAAGAACGTGCCGCTGGGCATCGCCCACATCCAGGCGACGTTCAACAACACCATCGTCACGGTCAGCGATCGTCAGGGCAACGTGGTTGCCTGGGCTTCCGCAGGCGGTCAGGGTTTCAAGGGTTCGCGCAAGAGCACCCCGTATGCCGCGCAGAGGGCCGGTGAGGTCGCCAGCCGCAACGCCATGGAGCACGGCATGCGCGAGGTTGAAGTGCAGGTTAAGGGACCGGGTCCGGGCCGTGAATCCGCGGTGCGTGCCTTGGTTGCTTCGGGTCTTAAAATTTCCATTATTCGCGACGTTACGCCGATTCCGCACAACGGGTGCCGGCCGTGCAAACGTCGCCGCGTGTAAGGGCAGGTTAGTCAAGTGGCTCGCTATACCGATTCCGTTTGCCGGCTGTGCCGGCGCGAAGGCGTCAAGCTGTTTTTGAAGGGTGACCGCTGCTTCAAGGAGAAGTGTGCGATCGACCGCCGGGCCTATATTCCGGGTCAGCACGGCCAGAGCCGTCGCCCGAAGAAGCCGTCCGATTATCAGGTTCAGTTGCGTGAGAAGCAGAAGATCAAGCGCATGTACGGAATGCTCGAGAAGCAGTTCCGGAACCTGTACGAAAAGGCTGCCAAGCGACCGGGCATCACCGGTCACAACCTGATGGCCATGCTGGAAACCCGGCTGGACAGCGTGGTGTACCGGCTTGGTTTTGCCAAGAGTCGCGCCCAAGCCCGCCAGTTAGTCAACCACGGGCACGTGAAGGTCAACGGTCGCAAGGTGGACATCTCCTCCTACGCCGTGCGCGTGGGTGAGCAGATCACTGTCAAGGACAAGGCCCGCGAAAACGCATACGTGGCGGAGGCCATGGAGAGCGTTCTGGGTCGTGGTCTTCCGGCCTGGCTCAAGGTGGAGCCAGCGACGTTTACCGGGCACATGGCCCAGTGGCCGGAGCGCGACCAGATCGAGCAGGAAGTAAACGAACAGCTGGTGGTGGAGCTTTACTCCCGCTAGCCGGACGTGGGGCGCTATTGGTCCCCACGCTGTTGATACAAGCCGTACACGACGGAAAGGGATAGGGATTCATGCTGATTCGTACGCCGGATTTTCAGTCCCCCACGGGTCTCGAGGTCGATCGGTCCACGCTGACCGCGACTTACGGAAAATTCTCCGCCGAACCGTTTGAGCGGGGCTTCGGCACCACCATCGGCAACGCGCTGCGGCGGGTGCTGCTTTCGTCCATTGCCGGTGCGGCGGTTACCCGCATTCGCATTGACGGTGCCCTGCACGAATTCACCAACATCCCGGGTGTGCGGGAGGACGTGACCGACATTGTCCTCAACATCAAGCAGCTGCGCCTTAAGGCCCACTCTCCGGCTGAGCACACCATCTCAGTGACCAAGCAGGGGCCGGGTGAGGTGACCGCCGCGGACATCAGCTGCCCGCCGGACGTGCAGGTGCTGAACTCCAACCTGGTGCTGGCCAACCTGAACGCCGATGCGGAATTCCGCATGGAGATGACGGTCAACACCGGTCGTGGTTATGTTCCCGCCCCGCTGAACAAGGTGGAGGGAGACCCGATCGGCATGGTTCCGGTGGACGCGATCTTCTCGCCGGTGCAGCGGGTCAATGTGAACATTGAGAACGCCCGTGTCGGTCACATCACCGACTATGACAAGTTGACCCTCGAGGTGTGGACCGATGGCAGCGTGACTCCCGACGACGCTGTGGCATTTGCGGCCAAGATCCTCAAGGACGAGCTGACCATCTTCATCAACTTCGATGAGGCGGAGCTGGCCCAGCAGCCGGTGCAGCCGGAGGCCACCAGCGAGTTGGGCCGCATGCTGTCCCGCCGCGTAAGTGAACTGGAATTGAGCGTGCGTGCCGCTAACTGCCTGAAGGGCGCCGGCATTGCCACGCTGGCCGAGTTGGTGCAGCGCACCGAGAACGAGATGCTGAAGACCAAGAACTTCGGAAAAAAATCGCTGGACGAGATCCGCGAAGTGCTCGAGGACATGGGTTTGCAGCTGGGTATGGACCTGTCCGGGGTGGATATCCCCGAGGCCGCCGTCGCCGAAGAGGCGTAGGCGGGCTGGCCCGGAGCGGGCCCAGGTTTTTTTGTTTTTTGCATAATAATTTCAGGTTGGTGTAGAAAATGAGGCACAGAAAGGCAGGTCGCAAGTTCGGACGCAGCCATAGCCATCGCCGCGCGATGCTGCGCAACATGGCCAGCTCCCTGTTTCTTCACGGGCGGATCGAAACCACCCGGCAGAAGGCCAAGGAGATCCGTCCGATCGTCGAGAAGCTCATTACTCTGGGCCGCGCTGATACCGTGCACGCCCGCCGCCTGGCCGCCGCCTACCTGCGCGGCAAGGGGCCGGTACAGGTTTTGTTCGACGAGGTGGCGCCCCGCTTTATGGACCGCCCCGGTGGCTACACCCGCATCATCCCCACCCGCCAGCGCGTCGGCGACGCCGCCGAAATGGCTGTGCTGGAGTTGGTGGAGCAAGGCTGATCCAGGCTGCCAGCGGCAGCCTCCGCGCCGTGTCGATGCCATGTACGAAGTGACCATCGAAACGGCTTTTTCCGGCGCACATCTCCTGAGGGGATACGCCGGAAAATGTGGGGGGTTGCACGGGCACAACTGGAAGGTTGTGGTCACTGCCGCATCCGACCGGTTGGACGAGGTGGGCATGGCCCTCGACTTCGCCTCCCTCAAGGAGCAGACCCGCGAGGTGCTGGCCCAGGTAGACCACACCTACCTGAATGAAGTCTTCCCCTTTACCGAGATCAACCCGACGGCGGAAAACATCGCCCGCTGGGTGTGTGAAATGTTGACCAAGCACGTGGCGGACGAGCGAATCGTTATCCGCCGTGTGATGGTCTGGGAATCCGACAACGCCGCCGCCACGTACATCCCGCACAAGGACTCCCTGTCCATCGCGGCAAGCCTGGCGGACGGCTCCGCAAATAAAAAGGCATAGGAATCGCACCATGGAACGTACCCTTTCGATCATCAAGCCGGACGGCGTCTCCCGCAACCTGATCGGCGACATCGTCAGCCGCTTCGAGAAGGCGGGCCTGCGTGTGGCCGCCATGAAGAAGATCCAGCTTACTGAAAAGACCGCCGGGGATTTCTACGGCGTGCACCGGGAGCGCCCGTTCTTCAAGGATCTGGTGTCGTTCATGATCTCCGGTCCGGTGGTGGTGATGGCCTTGGAGGGGGATAACGCAATCGCCAAGAACCGCGAATTGATGGGCGCCACCAACCCAAAGGAGGCGGCCCCAGGCAGCATTCGCGCCGACTTTGCCGAGAGCATCGACGCCAACACGGTGCACGGCTCCGACGGCCCGGATACTGCCGCCGAGGAAATTGCGTTCTTTTTCCGTCCCGACGAAATCCTGTAGCATGACGCGGCGCCGCCCCCATTCGGGCGGCCCGTTATGAGGGGGAGCCGATGGCTGAGTCAGTCCGTTTCACCCGTGACCACGAGTGGGCCCGGAACGAGGGCGAACGGGTGGTGGTCGGCATCACCGACTACGCCCAGGACGCCTTGGGCGACATTGTGTTTGTGGATCTTCCCGAGGCCGGACGGGTGGTTGCCGCCGGTGACGAGGTGGCCGAAGTGGAGTCCACCAAGACCGTTTCTGCGGTAATGGCCCCGCTGGCTGGAGAAATTCTGGAGGTCAACGGCGCATTGGCGGCGCAGCCGGAGGTAATCAACGGCGATCCGTTTGGGAAAGGGTGGTTGTTCACCTTGCGCCCGGCCGACCCCGCCACACTGGACGAATTGATGGATGAAACCGCGTACCGGGCCTATGTGGAGGAACTTTCCCGGTAACGCATTGTGGGCGCGCGCCGGGCTTCTGGCCCTGTTCCTGCTGCTGATGGCAGCCCTCAACGGGTGGCTGGCGGAACGGCAGGAAGCCGGGCGGCAGGCCGTAACCGATCAGGGGATGCCGTGACCGACATCGACAGGCAACTGGAAGTCCTCACCCGGGGCTGTGTGGAGGCCCTTCCGGAAGGGGCCCTGGCCGAGCAACTCAAGGCCGCCGCCAAAGAGGGCCGCTCCCTGTCCGTCAAGGCCGGGTTCGACCCCACCGCGCCGGACATCCACCTGGGGCACACGGTGCTGCTTCATCAACTGGCCCGGTTCCAGCAACTGGGCCACCAGGTGATCCTGCTGATCGGCGATTTCACCGCCCGCATCGGTGACCCCACCGGCCGTTCCGAAACCCGTCCCCAACTGACCAACGAAAAAATTCAGGAAAACACCCGCACCTATACGGAGCAGGTATTTAAGGTGCTTGACCCGCAACGGACCCGGGTGGTGTTTAACGCCGACTGGCTGGCCAAAATGGGGCTGGCCGAACTGATCGCCCTGTGCGCCCGCTACAATGTGGCGCCCATGATGACCCGTGACGACTTTTCCAAGCGCTACAAGGAAGGCCAGCCCATCGCCATCCACGAGTTTCTGTATCCCCTCATGCAGGGGTACGATTCCGTGGAACTGAAGCCGGATGTAGAGTTGGGGGGCACCGACCAGAAATTCAATCTGCTGGTGGGACGCGACCTGATGAAGGCTTATGGCCAGACGCCTCAGTCGGTGATGACCATGCCACTGCTTGAAGGTACCGATGGCGTGCGCAAGATGAGCAAGTCGTTCGGAAACTACATCGGCGTGTCCGAACCTCCGGAGGAGATATTCGGCAAGGTGATGTCGATTTCCGACGAACTCATGCGCCGTTACATCGAACTGCTCACCGACTGGGATCTGGCCACCGTGGATGGCGGGCATCCCATGGAATTGAAAAAAAAGCTGGCCGCCACCATTGTGGAACGCTACCACGGCGCGGTAGCTGCGGAGCAGGCAGCGGCGGCCTTTGAGGCACGTTTCAGCCGGGGTGAGGTGCCCGAGGATCTGGAAGAGGTCACCGTTACCGGCGACGGCGCCGACATCTGGCTTCCGCAACTGCTGGCCGACGCCGGACTGGTGCCGTCCAACTCCGAGGGGCGGCGCCGCATCCAGTCGGGAGCGGTGCAGGTGGATGGCGAAAAGGTATCCGATGCCCAGGCGCGGATCCCGGCCGGTGGGCCGTATGTGGTACGTGCCGGAAAGCGTGCCATGAAGCGGGTGACCGTGCGGTCCGGGGGCTGACGGGTGGCCCTGTGCAGCATGACCGGCTTCGGCGCGGCCGAGGAAGGGGCGTTGGCGGTCGAGATCCGTACCGTGAATCACCGCTACCTTGACCCGCACCTGCGTCTTCCCCGGGAGTGCGCCATATTTGAGCCCGAGGTGCGCGCGCTGGTGGCCCGCCACCTGCGGCGCGGCCGGGTGGAACTGAGCGCCCGACTGGGTGGTATCGGTTCCAACGGAATTTTCCGGGTGGATCGGGAACAGGCCGAGAAATATCTGGATGCGGTGCGCCACCTGCATATGGAAGGGTCGCCACATACGGTGGATTTGGCCGCCCTGCTGGCCTTGCCAGGGGTGCTGGTGCCGGAAGTGCTGCAACAGGACCCGGAGGTCCTGAAGCCGATGTTGTTGGGAGCGGTGGAGAGGGCCTGTGTGCAACTGTCGGCTATGCGCCGCGAGGAGGGGGCGGCACTGGAGGCGGAGTTGCGGGAACGCCTGGCGGCCATCACCCAGGCCACGGCGCGGCTGCGCGAGCGCGCCCCGCAGTCGGCCCAGGCGGCGGGCCAGCGGTTGCGTGAGCGGGTGGCGGGATTGGCCGGTGAAGTGGGCGTGGATGCGATCCGCATTGCCCAAGAGGCGGCGATCCTAGCCGAACGGGCTGACGTGACGGAGGAATTGATTCGTCTGGCCAGTCACTTGGAACAGTTCGCCACGGCCCTGGACAGTGACGAGCCGGCTGGGCGCACCCTGGATTTTTTGCTGGTGGAGATGAATCGGGAGGCCAACACCACCGGCGCCAAGTGCCAGGACGCGGAGATGTCCCGCGAGGTGGTATTCGTGAAGGGCGAAATCGAAAAGCTGCGGGAGCAGGTGCAGAATGTCGAGTAATCCGCTGTGGGAAGTGCGCCGGGGACTGCTGGTGGCCGTGGCCGCCCCGTCCGGCGCGGGCAAGACCACCCTCTGCGTGCGAATGACCGAGCGCTTTAAAAACCTGCGCTATGCCATAAGCTGTACCACCCGCCCACCCCGCGAGGGCGAGGTGGATGGGGAGCATTACCATTTTGTCAGCCAGACCCGCTTCAAGGAAATGGTCGATCAGGGGGCTTTTCTGGAATGGGCCGTGGTGCACGGCAACTTCTATGGCACCCCCCACGCCGAGGTGAAGGCCATGCGCGACCAAGGCGGCGATGTGCTGCTGGATCTGGACGTGCAGGGAGTGGCCAGCATCCGCAGGCTGGAGCGGGTGGACGGGGTATTCTGCCTGATACTGCCCCCCTCCCAGGAGGCCCTGCGCCAGAGGCTGGTCACCCGGGGAAAGGACACAGAGGACGAAATCGAACGGCGCATGACCATCGCCGTCAAGGAGATCGCCCAGGTGGACCTGTTTGACTATGTGATCGTGAATGACGATCTGGACGACGCCACCCGACAACTGGAGTCCATTATCCGCGCTGAACACACCCGGCGCGAAAGACTGCGCAAGGACTGGTTCCGGACCACCTTTTTCCCGTAGAATAACGGTTTACCGCAAGGAGCGAGATTACATGAAAGACGTTATCAGTCTACCGCTGGAAACTCCAGGCCCGGGCCTGGACAGCAAATACCGCTTGGCAGTGGTGGCCGCGCAACGTGCGGTGCAGATCAGCAAGCTGGGCCGTTTTCAGTCCAGCCGTGGCTACCGCAAGGCCACCAGCGAGGCGATTGCCGAGTTCCAGGAGGGTATCGTGCCGTTCTTTGTGGGCGAAAAGGCCATTGAGGCCCGCCACAAGGATGAGGAAACCTACAAGCAACTCCTGTCTGAAGCCCGCGAGTCCTACGTGGACGAAGAGGGCAACGCGGTGTTCGGCCCGTCCGGCGCCCCGCGTATGCATCAGCCCCGCCAGGCTGCGCCTGCCCCCGCCCCGGAGGCTCCCGCGCCGCTGTTTCCCGAGAGCGCTGATTCCGAGTAACGGACACGGGCGGACCCGCGTCCGCCCGTGAACCGGCTCCGGGAGGCCCACCCCCCATGCTTCAGCCCACGGTCCAGACCCTGCGCGGACGCACCGTGTTGGTGGGGGTATGCGGTAGTGTGGCTGCCTACAAGGCGGTTTTTCTGGTGCGCCGACTGACCGAGGCGGGCGCCCGCGTGCAGGTGGTGCTTACCGCCGCCGCCACCCGCTTCGTCACTCCCCTCACTTTTGAGTCGGTTTCCGGTCGGCCGGTGATCTGCGACCTGTACGATCTGCCCGCCAATCGCCACATCGAACTGGGTGAAAGCGCCGATCTGGCGGTCATCGCTCCCGCCACCGCCAACCTGCTGGCACGTCACGCTCACGGTCAGGCGGACGACGCCCTCACCACCCTGCTGCTGGCCCTGCGCGGCCCCTTGTTGCTGGCTCCGGCCATGGACGGCGGCATGTGGGAGCACCCCGCCACCCAGGCCAATATGGATCTTCTGAAATCCCGCGGGGTCCACATGGTCGGTCCCGAACACGGCCCCCTGGCCTCCGGGCTGGTGGCCACCGGGCGCATGGCCGAGCCGGATACCATTCTCGCCGCGGCGTGTGAACTGCTGGGCAACGCATCGGTTTTCACAAAAAATCCGGCGGGCGATCTGGCCGGTCATCGGGTTCTGGTTACCGCTGGTCCCACCCGAGAGCACCTTGACCCGGTGCGCTTTATCTCCAATCCGTCCACAGGGCGCATGGGGTTTGCGGTAGCCGAACAGGCGGCACGGCGTGGCGCGGAGGTCACCCTGATTGCCGGTCCCACTCACCTGCCCACCCCAAACGGTGTGACCCGTCTGGACGTGGTTACCGCCAAGCAGATGCAGCAGGCGGTGTTGAGCATGTGGGAGACGCCACGGTGCTGGTGATGGCTGCGGCGGTTTCCGATTTTCGCCCGCGGACCGTGCACGCGCACAAGGTGAAAAAGGGCGATGCGGAGCAGGCGGTGGCCCTGGAGCGTACCGACGACATCCTTAAAGGACTGGATGCCCACGCCCCCGCCGGACTGATCCGGGTCGGTTTTGCCGCCGAAACCCGCGATCTGGAGGCCCATGCCCGCGCCAAACGGGCGGCCAAGCGTCTTGATTTGATGGTGGCCAACGATGTGACCGAGCCGGGGGCCGGTTTTGCCTCGGAAACCAACCGGGTGTTGCTGATCGATGCCGACGGGAAGGAGCAGACCCTCTCCACCCGCCCGAAGCACGAAGTGGCCGACGCCATTCTGGACCGCATCGTTGGCCTGCTTCCGCCTCTGTCCCGCTCCGCCTGAAAATGGCTGCAATGCGGGCATCGGCGCCGGATTGCAGTTCAACCGGCCATGCGCATGGGGTATAATTCCCCTCCTTTTGTTTCAACCCGCTAGCGTGTCTGGAGTGTGGTCATGGGTATTGAGGGCAAGGTCATTTGGATGGACGGCGAACTGGTCCCCTGGGGGGAGGCCAACGTTCATGTACTGACCCATGCGCTGCATTACGGCATGGGTGTGTTTGAGGGATTGCGCTGCTACCAGGGGGACGACGCCAGCTACGTGTTCCGCCTGCAGGAGCACACCCGGCGACTGTTTCACTCGGCCAAGATCCTGCGCATGGAGATCCCCTACACCGAGGACCAGATCAATGCCGCCACCCTGGAGACCATCCGTGCCAACGATCTGACCGCCTGCTACATCCGCCCGCTGGCGTTCATTGGCTACGGGGCCATGGGGCTCTACGCGGTGGCCAACCCCATCCGCACTTCCATCGCCGCTTGGGCCTGGGGCAGCTACCTGGGCGAGGAGGGGCTGGAGGCGGGAATCCGGGTGCAGACCTCGTCCTTCGTGCGCCACCACGTGAATGCCTCCATGACCCGCGCCAAGGCGTCGGGCTACTACATCAACTCCATTCTGGCCAAGATGGAGGCTAAAAGCTGCGGCTTTGACGAGGCCCTGATGCTGGACGTGAACGGCTTTGCCGCCGAGGGCCCTGGTGAAAATCTGTTTCTTGTGCGCGACGGAAAGATCAGCACCCCGCCGCTGACCAGCGTGCTGGACGGCATCACCCGCAACACCATCATCACTCTGGCCCGGGAGCGCGGCTACGAAATCACCGAGCGCCCCATCACCCGCGATGACGTGTACGTGGCGGACGAGGCCTTCTACACCGGCAGCGCCGCCGAGGTGACGCCGATCCGCGAGGTGGACCACCGCATCATCGGCGCGGGCAAGCGCGGCCCGGTCACCCACGAGTTGCAGAGCGCCTACTTTGACGAGGTGCACGGCCGCGGCATGCACCGGGAGTGGCTGACGAAGGTGTAGGAAACCCCGGCGCCCCCTTTCCGGAAAATCCATTTTTGCCTTATCAGGCTTGACCGGGATCGCGGGGGTGACCATACTGGGTGTTGGATGGTTATCCAACTCACCAGGAGGCGACGCATCCCGATGCCCATGACCGATAAGCGCGAACGGCTGATTTACACTGCCGCCGATCTGTTCCACCGCCAAGGATATCACCGTACCACCTTTGCCGATGTGGCCGAGGCCTCCGGCGTGCCGATGGGGAACATCTATTACTACTACAAGACCAAGGGCGACCTGGCGGCGGCGGTGATCGACCAGCGTGAGGCGGAATACGTGAAGCTGCGCGCCGCATGGGAGGGCGCGCTAGAGCCCCGCGCCCGCCTGCGTTCCTGGCTGGATACGATCATTGGCGGGTGCGACGGCCTGGTGGCCCACGGGTGCCCCTTTGGTGGCCTGAGCCATGAACTGGACAAGGAGGGTGGCCCGCTGGCTGACAAGGCCGACGCCACCACCACGAGGCTGATCGAATGGTCGGCGAAGCAGTTCCGCCAGATGGGGCTGAAGGATCCACACGCCCTGGGGGTGGAGTTTGTGGCGCGCATGCAGGGGGTGATTCTGGTGGCGGGCATCATGCGCGACGCGGGGGAGTTCCGCCGCCAGATGGACCGCGTGCGCGCCTGGCTTGATTCCCTGTAAATAATGCGGTGGGCGGGAATGTTTTTTTGGACCGGCAGTTTAGTTGGGTATCCATCCAATAGAAAAGAAGCAACGAAATGACAAGTCAGACGAAGGCCCCGTCCGGGGTGCCCATCGAGGTCGGTGCGGACTGGTTCGAAGCCGAGGTGGCCACATCAAACCTGCCGGTGCTGCTGGACGTGTGGGCTCCCTGGTGCGGGCTGTGCCGCATGGTGGCCCCGGCAGTGGATGCCTTGGCGGCGGAATATGCCGGGCGGGTGAAGGTGGCCAAGCTGAACGCGGATGAGGCGGGGGAACTGGTGGGGCGGCTGGGCATTCGGGGCATTCCCACGCTGCTGTTCTTTCGGGACGGGCGCGAGGTATCGCGCAAGGTGGGGGCGGCGGCGTTGCCGGACCTGCGCCGGGAGGTGGAACAACTGTTGTCCTGAGCCACACGGCTCGGGGCGGAACCGCCTGAGACAGGCAAGTTAAACCAAAGGGAAGGAACGGACCATGACACAGGTGAGTGTGACCGAGACGATCGAGGCCCCGGCGGATGCGGTGTGGAACACCGTGCGCGGCTTTGGCAACATGGACAAGGTGCTGCCGGAGATGGTGGCGAAGTGCGAGGTGACCGGCAGCGGCGCGGGGGCCACCCGGCTGTGCACCTTTCACGATGGCATGAAGCTCAATGAGCGGCTGGAGTCGGTGGATGAGGCCGGGTGCGCCATCACGTACAGCATCGAGGATAACGTGATGCCGTTCAACGGCTACCTGTCCACCGTACGCGTTCGCGACGCGGGGGGCGGAAAAACCGAGGTGAACTGGTCGTCCACCTTTTCCCTCAACGGCATCACCGAGGCGGAGGCCACCGGCATGCTGGAGGGAGTCTACCGGACGGGCATCGGCCAGTTGCAGCGCATCAATGCCCAGACGCCGGCCGAAAAGTAGAACGGGGCCGGGCCCGGGTGGGCGGCCCCGGAGGTGTTCCGGGACCGCTCACCGCATGGGGGGATGGGTCAGATTTTGATCTTTTGCGCCTTTTGCGCTTCGGGGGAGCCGGGGAAGCGCTTCAGCAGCGCCTCCAGCGCCATCTTGCGCTTGACCGCGTGGAATTTGGGGTATTCCACCATCCTGAACAGTTGCTCGGCGGACAGCTCCCCAAAATCGTCCTGATCCTTTTCCGCGCCGTCCCACGGCTTTGGCAGGGCCTTGTAGCGCGCCTCCCACTCTTCTCCCACGTCCGCTTCGACGGCGGTTACAAACAGTACATTTTCCATTGCAACCGCGCTAAACGAAAGCGTATTGTAGCTGATGGAAACCGCCACCACCGCGTTGGCTCCGACGCTGACCGCTTCCTATTGCAGTTCCCGAAGGGCGGAGTCGCGGGCATCCCTGAACACCTGCTGGGAGGCATTGCTGCGCCCACCGACGATGTCGGTTACCGCGGCAAAGATATCCTTGAACAAATGCATGCCGAACACGCACTCGGCAGTTATCACCCCGATGAGCTTTTGAATGGGGAAACCGGGCACGGTCTCCGTGGTCATCAGGATGCCGATGTCTTGCGGAATTTCGACGGCCATGTTGTCCCCTCCAACCATGTCGTGGTGTGCGCGCGGCCCGGGCGGGGGGGGTCAGGGGCCGGTCAACTCTGCATAGCGGAAGCAGTCCACCGTGTGGTCGTTGGCCATGCCGACGCTCTGCATGAAGGCGTAAACGATGGTGCTGCCCACGAACTTGAAGCCGCGTTTTTTTAAATCGCGGCTCAGTGCGTCCGATTCCGGCGTGGTGGCGGGGATGTCGTCCATGGACTTCCTGCGGCCCACGATGGGTGTGCCGTCCACGAAGCGCCAGATGTAGCTGTCAAAGCTGCCGAACTCCTCCTGTACGGCCAAGTACGCCCGGGCGTTGGTTACTTTGGCGGCCACTTTCAGGCGGTTGCGGACGATGCCGGGGTTGGCCAGCAGACGTTGCGCGTCGGCGTCCGTGTAGCGGGCGATTTTCTGCGCGTCCCAGCCGTCCAAAGCGCGGCGGTAATTTTCACGCTTATTCAAAATAGTGGACCAACTCAGGCCCGCCTGACAGCAGTCCAGTATCAAAAACTCAAATAACTTATTGTCGTCGTGCAGCGGCACGCCCCACTCGGTGTCGTGGTAGCGAGTCATGGTGTCGGTGCTTAGGCACCATTCGCATCGGTGTGGGTGATCGGTCACGGTGCGGGCCTCCACGGTTCAGCCCAGGTTGTCCGCCGTGGCGGATTGACTCGCGGCGGGGAATCGTTCGGGCCATATTCCGGTTTACGGTGAGCATACACCGGTTTTTCCTGTTCCCGTTTCTCTTCCCGAAAGGAGTTTGCTGTGTCCCGAGTGTGTGTGACCAAGGTGATTGACGCCAGTGCCGATGATGTGTGGATCACCGTGCGCGGCTTTGGCGATTTGGAACGGCTGTTTCCCGGGGCGTTTGACAGCTGCCGGGTGAATGGCAGCGGGGTTGGCGCCACGCGCGTGTGCGTCAACCCATGGCGGCGCCGAAACCACCGCGCAGATCGAGGCGCTGAACGACGCGGGGCGCACCCTGTCCTACTGTGTGCCCGGTGGGGGAGGCAACTACGACGACTATCTGGCCACCATCCGCGTGCGTGACGTGGGGAGCGGCAGGACCAAGGTGCGGTGGGATTCCACGTTCACCCCGAAAGGGGTGCCGGCGGAGGTCTGTGCCATGTTTGAGGGGTTGTACCGGGAGGCCATCGGCAATCTGGCCTACGTGCGCTCCACCAGGACGGGGTAGGCGCCCGCACTACCCCCGCTCCGGTTCCGGCATGGGCGGGTGGGGGCCGGGGTGGGGGATCGGATCGCCCGTATCGTCCACCGCCACCAGCACGTGGTCGTCGGCCATAGTGGAAAGCTCCATTTTATAGGCCAAAAACCACATCATCCCGACACCGAGCAGCCAGAACAGGATCTGCCATGCCCAGATGGAGGGGATGCCGAACATCCATGTGGACGGTTCGTTGGGATTTCCGAAAACGGTGTTGCCGATTACCGCGCCTGGGCCGAAGGCCAGCAGGAACCAGCCGATCACCATGGCCCACGCGACAGGCTTCAGCTTGCGCTTTTTTTCCGGCAGGGCGGCGTAGTCCCGCAACAGGTGGTGATAGACGTTGTGGTGGGCGGCGTCCCGTGTGTGTTGGGTGAGGGCCGATACCACCACGCACACAGCCAGGTTGATCAGAATTCCCCACCCGGCGGAGTGCAGTGTCAGCGGCCAGCGGCCCCACGGCAGCAGGTCGCCAAAAAGGGTGCGGCCGATGGTTTCGGTCAGAATCACCGCGCACAGTCCCGCCGCCAGTCCCCAGGTGACGCCGGGGCGGGTGAACCACGGGATCCAGCACACTCCGGCCAGCGCGGGCCACATCTGCGCACCGAAGGCCACCGCCAGTCCCCCCAGCAACACCAGCGCGTCGCTGGAGAAGGTGGCCACCAACAATGCCGAGATCACGATCACCAGCACCCCGATGCGGCCGAAGAATTTTTGGGTGCGGTGGTCCGCCTCGCGGTTCAGAAAGTGTTTGTACAGGTCGCGGGTGAGCATGCCCCCGGCGGTGGACATGTAGGCCGCGCCGGTGGACTGCATGGCCGCCAGCGCGCACACCGCCAGCAGTCCCACCAGCCACGGGAAAGCGTCGGCGATCTGCTCAAAGTAATACGGAACCAGTGAATCGGGTTTGGCGGCGATTGATTCCGGCAATACGTTGGACAGCGCCAGCCCCGCCGCATTGACCTCCGGATTGGCCCCCAGCAGGTTGGCGCCGATGCCCTGGATGGCGGTGAACACGATCATGATGCCGCCGATTACCAGCGAACTGGCCCACACCTGCTGCGGCGCGAACGGCTTGGGGCTCTTGTTTCCGAATGCCCACATGGTGAAGGCCGGGGCTGCCTGAATGCCCATCAGGGCGAACATGTAGGTGAGCATCATGGTGCCGGTCCACAATCCTCCCACCGGGGTTTCCACCCCCAGTCCGGCGGTGGCCTGTATGGGCCCCGGCATGGCGAAGTAGCTGTTGAAGTCGCCCCCGCCGTGCCCCTGGGTGGTGCCCCATTTGCTCACGTCACTGGCCGCCAGCGCCGCCAGCCCCTGGGTGAGCCCTTCCCAGCCGCCCAGCAGGTGCAGGGCGATGAAACCGGTGGCCGCGATCCCCAGCGCCAGCAGGATGCACTGCATGGTGTCCACATAGGCCACCGCTTTCAGGCCGCCGGAGGCCACGTAGATCAGCACCACAAGCGAAAGCACCCAGGTACCGACCGTATGGGGCACCAGCCCGTCCGACAGCACCTCGAACAGAAATCCGGAGGCGGCCAGTTGCACCCCCAGATACGGCACCGAGAACAGCAACGCCACCAGCACGGTGAGGATACGGATGCCGTCGCCCTGATAGTAATCGGACAGCATCTCCCCCGGGGTCACGTAGCCGAAATGCTTACCCAGAATCCACTGGCGCTTGAGCAGGATTACCCCGGTGAGGGGGATGGTGATAGCGTAGAACGAGGCGAAGGCGTATTGAAAGCCGTCCCGGAAAATCAGCCCCGGATGGCCCATGAAGGTCCATCCGGAAAAGGAGGTGGCGGTGGCCGCCAGCACGAACACCCACATGGACAAGCCGCGCCCGGCCAGAAAGTAATCGGTGGCCGTCTTGCTGGCGCGCATCCCCTTGATGCCCCAGAAGATGCAGTAGCTCCAGTAGAGCAGGACAAAGGCGAACAGCCAGAGAACTTTGGGTTGCATGACGTACCGTGTGTTCGGGTTCCGGTGGGCGGCTGTTGCCGCCGCACACCCGGGTACAGTAGGGGCACCCGAAACGGCCGGTCAAGCGTATCGGGTTGCCCCTTGCGCACCCGCTGCGGCGCGGTAGGCTTATAGTAAGGCGTGCCGGTGTGCCGCGACGGCACGGAAAGGAGTCTGCCATGCTGGGCCTCAAGTGGTTTCCAGTACGGTTTTTGATCCGCCGGGTCGCACGCGCCCAGGGGTTTCTGGATCCGGTGGCGGTGCTGGCCCGGTTGCGCGGCTTTACCCAGCCTTCCGAGGTGGGAGAGCCGATCGAGTTGTTGCGTGCCGGGTTGGTCATGCACGCCCGCGGGCTGGTCAACGCCCGGGTTATCCAGCACAATCTGGACTGGGTGTGGCCCCACTGGGTGGAACGACAGTTCGACCCGGCGGATGACGCCTTCGTGCCGCGCGCCTTTTCCATTACCCACATCAACCTGACCCACCGCAACTGGACCGCCGTCGGCCTGCCGGATGTGGAGGAGTTGCCCATTGTCGATCCCCGCGGGCTGTTTACGCCGCGCCTGGACGGCTGGTCTCTGGATTGCTGGCTGGTATCCGACGACGGCGACCGGCTGGTGCCGTCGCGGGCCAATCGGGTGGATCAGTGGCTGGAACCGGATAACGGTCTGGCGGTGGAAACCGAAACGCGGGACGGGGAAAGTCTGGTGCGCACCCGTGCCTGGGTGGAGGTGGACGAGTCCCGCCCGGTGTGCCGGCTGCGCGTGCGCGCCGAAAGTGACGCCGGGGGCTGGCTGACGATTTCCCTGCGTCCGGCCAACCCGGAAGGAGTCAGCTTTATTCACCGGGCCGAACTGAGTGACGACCGCACCTGCTGGCGGGTGGCGGGGGATCAGGTGATCTTTTCCGAGCCGGTGACCCGAAACCACATTTCTCCCTATACGAAGGGGGATGTGTTTATCCATCTGGCGGATGCGGAGGACGATCTGGCGGGGGAGTGCCCGGTGGAGATGCTCACCGCTGCCGCCATGTTCCGCGCCGATCCGGGGGTGGAGCGCGAGGTAACCGTAACCGTGCCGCTGGGCCGCTCCGGTGATACCCCGGTGGGGCCCGGATGGCGCGCCGCCTTGGCTGGTCACGCGGAACTTACGGTGCCGGACCGGCACATCACGTTTCTGTATGACGCCGCCATCCGCACCCTGATTCTGCATTCGCCCCACGATGTGTGGCCGGGGCCGTATACTTACAAGCGGTTCTGGTTCCGCGATGCTGCGCTGATCATCAATGCGCTGCTTGCCGCCGGTCTGACCAGGCGGGCCGCACGGGCGCTGGACGGATTTCCACACCGCCAGAAGGCCAACGGTTATTTTCACTCCCAGGACGGGGAGTGGGATTCCAATGGTGAGGCCCTGTGGATCATGCGCCGCTACTGCGCATTGAGCGGAGCCGAGGTTCCGGAGAACTGGTGGCACACGGTACCCAAGGCGGCCCGCTGGATTGCCGGAAAGCGGCTTCAGAAGGTACGCGACCTGCCTCACGCGGGGTTGCTTCCCGCCGGGTTCTCCGCCGAGCATCTGGGGCCGAACGACTATTACTACTGGGACGATTTTTGGGGGGTGGCCGGTCTGGAGGCCGCGGCATGGCTGGCTGATGCGCGGGGTGAGACGCAACTGGCCGAAGAATTCCGTTCTGGAGCCGCTGCCTTCATGGACGACGTGGTGCAGAGCCTGGCCCAGGCACGGAACCGTATCGGCCGCCCGGCCATGCCCGCGTCCCCTTATCGGCGGCTGGACGCCGGGGCCATCGGCTCGCTGGCGGCCGGTTTCCCGCTGGAACTGCTGGCGCCGGACGACCCGGCGCTGATCGACAGCGTCAATTATCTGCTGGAGAACCACTTTTACGGAGGCGGTTTCTTTCAGGACATGACCCACTCGGGGATCAATGCCTACCTTACCCTGCACGTGGCGCAGGTGCTGCTGCGTGCCGGGGATGCGCGAGCGATTGAACTGGTGAATGCGGTGGCGCGGCTGGCATCGCCCACTGGCCAGTGGCCCGAGGCCATTCATCCGCGAACTCTGGGTGGATGCATGGGCGATGGCCAGCACGTGTGGGCCGCCGCCGAGTGGGTGGTGATGCTGCGCAACATGTTTGTGCGGGACGAGGGGGAGGCGCTGGTGCTTGGGGCGGGCATCGCCCCGGAATGGCTGGAAGGCGGGGAAGATATCCGTTTCGGCCCGGCGCCGACTCCGTTTGGTCCGGTCACGGTGCGCGCCCGGCGCGACCGGGAGGGGGTAACCGTGACGTGGGATGCTGTGTGGCGTGGCGCGCCTCCGGAGATTCGCGTGGAGTTGCCCGGTCATCCGTCGGTGACCGCCCCGGACGGGGTGGGGGAAATTCTGGTTGGGGAAGCGGTGGCCCCATGAACATCCTGATGGTTACCAATACCTACCTGCCCCATGTGGGAGGTGTGGCCCGCTCCGTCGAGGGATTTTCAAACGCCTACCGGGCGCGCGGCCATCGGGTGCTGGTGGTGGCTCCGGTATTCGACGGGCAGCCCATGCGGGAGTCCGACGTGGTGCGGGTTCCGGCCCTGAGGCATTTCAACGGCAGCGATTTTTCGGTGATCCTGCCGGTAACCCGGCTGATGACCGGCCCCATCGACGATTTCGGGCCCGACGTGATTCATTCCCACCATCCGTTTCTGCTCGGCACCGCGGCCGTGCGCATGGCGAACAGCTATCAGGTGCCACTGGTGTTCACCCACCACACCATGTATGAGCGGTACACCCATTATGTGCCGGGAAATTCACCCGCCATGCGGCGCTTTGTGACCCAGTTGGCCACCGAATACGCCAATCTGTGTGATGCGGTGTTTGCCCCCAGCGCCAGCATTGCCAAGGTATTGCGCGAGCGGGGGGTGACCACGCCGATACACGAGGTCCCCACCGGCGTACCGCTGGAGCGATTTTTTAACGGAGATGGCAATCGCTACCGGATGACGGCCGGAATTCCGCAGGGGGCGTTCGTGATCGGGCACGCTGGCAGGCTGGCGCCGGAAAAGAACCTGGAATTTCTGGCCGAGGCGGTGGTTCATGCTATGCGCGTCATTCCCTCCGCCCGGTTTCTGTTGATCGGCGAGGGGCCGTCTGCGGCTCCGGTTGAGGCGGAAGTGAACAAAGCCGGGATGTCTGGCCGTTTGCACCGGGAAGGGGTGGTGAATTGGGCGCGTCTGGCGGATGCCTATGCGGCGATGGATGTGTTTGCGTTTGCCTCCCGCAGTGAAACCCAGGGCATGGTGCTGACCGAGGCCATGGTTTCCGGTACGCCCGTGGCGGCCCTTGATGCGCCCGGGGTGCGTGAGGTGGTGCAGGACGGCAAAAATGGCTGGCGGTTGGCGGGGAATGCGTCGCCACGGGCACTGGGCGAGGCCCTGATCGAAGCGGCCCGTCTGGCGCCCGCCCATCGGGAGATGCTGCGCCGGGGTGCCCATGCCACTGCCGGAGAGTTCTCCATGGAACGGACGGCCGGGAGAGCCTTGGGACATTATACGCAGTTGGTTCAGGCACGCGCGCCCCGCAAGGAGCAGGGGACGTTGGCGGTGCTGGACGATCTGGCGCGGATGATTGCCACCGAGTGGTCGCTGGTGCGTGAGGTGGCCGATGCCGCCGGTGCGGCACTCATGCTGCGCGAGGAACGGCGCGAGACCGGCTGATCCGACCGGGTGGTCCGGGCCGAACGGGGGAAGGTAACGGATAAAACCGGTGGAGGATGCGCCGGGATGGAGACTCCCGAAAAAAAGAGGGGTGCCGGGCCACTACGATGGGGGAAATAGCGACCCGGCACCCAAGGAGGCACTGACGTGCCCCCCAAACTCGAGGGGGATTATACGAAAATGACCTACGAAGGTCTACGTATTCAACAAAAAATTTCTGAAAGATAACCGGGTGGGGGACCGCCGCACCGGAATCCACCCCCCTTTGTACATATAAGGATAGAATATCCCCCATGGGGTTTGTCCAGCGCAATGTAGAAATAAACTTGGACAGCGACGGACCTGTCGCTGGGGTGCGTCCTTTTGCGGACAGCATTCGCCGCTATCTGTGGCTGCTGGCTGCGGTGTTTCTGTCGCTTGCGGTGACCGTGGTGGGCTTCATCAGTTGGGAAGAGCACATTGAAAAGTCGTTCCAGGCGCGCCTCCAGCTGTATCACGAGGCTACCGTGTTCCAGTTGGCGGCACTCACGGAAACCATGCTGGTCCTGTCACGGGTGGTGGCCCCGCTGGAAAATTCCACGGGCCCTGCGCCTCCCGATTCCCTGCACCGTTTGCAGGAGGCCATGCCCGCTTTCCAGAAGCACCTGGGTGAGGTGGTCGGGCTGCAAGGCCGATTTGCGGACCCTGCCTTCGAGGACGGGGTTGCGGAACTTCAGGCCAGCTACGAGTCGCTCAGGCGTGCTGCCGAGTCCAGAGCCGGTATCGGTCGCGAGGTATACCGGCATGTCACCCGGCTTCACGGGTTGATGGAAGAGGTGGAGGTCGGGCATGTGCAAATGGCCCGCAAACTGCGGGAGCAGCGCGTCCAGGCCGAGCATACTATGCACACTGGGCAGGTGGTGGCCTTTACGGTGGTCTTTCTGGTGGGCCTTGGGGCCATTGTGCGGCTGGTGGGGCTGATAACCGGAACCATCAAGGCGCAACATACGGCCGAGCAGGCTGTGCGTGAAAGCGAGGAACGTTTCCGCCTGCTGGCGGAGAATATCGAGGCCGTGCTGTGGGTCTCCGGCGCAGGAGACGCGGGACCTGTTCACTATGTAAGTCCGGCATTTGAAGCAATATGGGGTGTCTCCCGCGATACCCTGCGGGACAATCCGCGGCTGTTTCTGGATGCAGTTCACCCGGATGATCGGGAGCGGATTTCCCAGGCGTTTGAACGGCAGGCCGAGGGTGGCTACGATGAAACCTTCCGCATTGTGCGTCCGGACGGTGAGGTGCGCTGGATTCGTGACCGCGCGTTTCCCGTTATGGGGCCACAAAATGTGGTGGACCGGATCGTGGGCATTGCCGCCGATGTAACCCTGGTGATGAACGCCGAGGAGGAGCGACGGCGCCATCAGGAAGAACTGGCGCACGTGGCCCGCCTGTCTACGTTGGGAGAAATGGCTTCCGGGTTGGCCCATGAAGTGAACCAGCCACTGGCCGCCATCGCCAATTATGCTCGCGGCAGCATTCACCGTCTGGAAGCGACCGGGGACGAAGCCGGGGTGCGCCCCGCGCTGGAGCAGATCGATATGCTGTCCCGCCGCGCGGGCGACATCGTGCGCCATTTGCGGGAGTTCGTACAAAAAGGGGAGACCCGGCACGCTGCGGCCGATATCAACGAACTGGCTCGCCGGGCGGTGCAACTGGCCGAACCGGAGGCACGCAGGCAAAACGTGCGATTGAAGGTGAATGCCACGCATGGCCTTCCCCCGGTACGGGTGGACCGGATTCAGGTGGATCAGGTGCTGGTCAACCTGCTCCGAAACGGGATTGATGCCGTGGCGGAGCACACCGGAGGGGGCGAGGTGGTGGTGACCACCGCCCAGGACGGCAACATGGTGGTGGTTTCCGTGCGGGATACCGGCCCTGGTGTCAGTGAACAAGTACAGCGGCAACTGTTCCACCCATTTTATACCACCAAACCGAACGGCCTCGGGCTGGGGCTGGCGATCAGCGAGTCGATTGTCGAGGCGCACGGGGGACGTATCCAGCTTGACGCCAACGGCGGGTCAGGTGCTACCTTTCGGTTTACGGTTCCGGTCGATTCCGGCCAGTCAAAAGACAATCAGGAGGCATAAATTGGGGGAAAATGAATTCGCGGGGCAGACCGTTTTCGTGGTGGACGATGACGAGGCGATGCGTTCTTCCCTCGCCTGGCTGATTGAGTCCATGGGGCTTGCCGTGCGCACCTTTGCCGATGCAGATGCGTTTCTGTCGGGTTACGATCCGGAAGTGCCCGGCTGTCTGGTGCTCGACGTGCGCATGCCCGGAATCAGTGGTTTGGAGTTGCAGGAGCAGCTTGGTGCCAAGGGGGTGCGGATCCCGATCATCTTTATTTCCGCGCATGGCGATGTGGCCATGGCCATGCGCGCAGTTAAAAACGGTGCCCTGGATTTTCTGGAAAAACCGTGTGACCACGACGAAATGGCCCGCGCCATCCATGACGCCCTGCGCCGCGACCGGGAACAGCGCGCAGCATCGGTCAAGGCTGGAGAGGCCCGCTCCCGGCTGACCTCCCTCACCCCCCGCGAGCAGGAGATACTGAAACTGGTGGTCGAGGGGCATTCCAGCCGGGCCATTGGCGATCAACTGGGAATCAGCGGCCGAACCGTGGAAGTTCACCGGGCCCGGCTGATGGACAAGACCGGTGCCGAGTCGGTTCCCGATCTGGTGCGCATGGTTCTGGACGCCGACAGCGACGCCTGAGTGTCTGGCCGGATGGCCATTTCCTCTCTTCCCCTCCGATTGCCGGGCTTGCGGATACCTGCTACGTTAGGTTCCTGGACATGGGAGACCGCGTTCCGCGGCGTCCGAATTATTGTTCCGTTCGCATTACGCGGCGGCAGCGCACATGGAGGGGAGAAAAGCCATGAGAAAGTGGATTGGTGGGGTGTTTGTGGGTCTGGTGCTGACCGTAACCGCGACGGTTTTGTCCGGTAACGCCTGGGCGGCGGCGCCGGTGCGGGAGCCGGTGTTGTCCAAGGAATCGCAAAAGTGCATCACCTGCCACCGGGAAACCAACGTCAACATTTATCAGCAGTGGGGCAAGAGCAAGCATTACGGCGCCAACATCGGCTGCTATGAATGTCATCAGGCCGATAAGGGGGATGCGGATGCATTCAAGCACAACGGAGCCACTATTTCGGTCATCGTTTCCCCCAAGGATTGTTCCCGCTGCCACGCACGGGAGGTGAAGGAATTCGAGGAGTCTCACCACTCCAAGGCCGGACGCATTCTGGGCTCGCTGGACAACGTGCTGGCCGAGGTGGTGGAAGGCAACAGCGGCATGGTCACCCCCGGCTTCCCCAAGGGCGTATCGGCTGCTGCGGTGAACGGTTGCTGGCAGTGCCACGGCAGTCAGATCAAGGTGCTCAAGGGCGGTCGCCTGGACGCGGCCACCTGGCCCAACAGTGGTATTGGGCGCATCAATCCGGACGGGTCCGAGGGCAGTTGCTCCGCGTGTCACCAGCGACATTCGTTCTCCTCCGCCCAGGCGCGCCAGCCGGAAAACTGCGGCAAATGCCACATGGGGCCGGATCATCCGCAGATCGAGGTCTACAACGAGTCCAAGCACGGCATTAACTACCACGCCAACAAGGATGAAATGAACCTGGATTCGTCCAAGTGGGTGGTGGGTGAAGACTATTTCGCCGCGCCCACCTGCGCCACCTGCCATATGTCAGCCACCCCGGACATGCCGGTCACCCACAACGTGGGGCTGCGCATCAAATGGAACAACCGTCCGGTACATCCCAAGCTGGCCCACGAGACGGACGCCAAGTGGGGGCTGCCATCCGCTGCCATCACCGGCGACCAGCGGCGGGAAAACATGGAGAACGTCTGTGTGGCCTGTCATGCGCAGGGCTTCACTGACAATTTCTTCATCCAGTACGAGGCACTCCTGGACCTGTATGACGAGAAGTACGCGACGCCGGGCGAGCAACTCTACAATGCCGCCACGGCGGTGCTGAAGCGGGCCAAGGGTAATACCTATGCCAAGTTCGGGCAGATGATTGATTTCACCTGGTTCGAGTTGTGGCATCATGAGGGGCGTCGTGCCCGTCACGCGGCCTCCATGCAGGCGCCGGACTATACCCACTGGCATGGCACCTATGAACTGGCCAAGCACTTCTACGGGAAGTACGTTCCGGAACTCGAGGAGTTGATTGAGGCCAACCGCCAGGGACCGGCCGCGATCGAGGCGGCGGCGCTGGAAAAATTGCTGCACGAGGTGTTGGGAAGTCCCAACCATCGCTGGTATCTGGGGCAGCTTTCCGATGCGGAGCGTGCGGAGCGCGAGTTGCAGAGGGAGGAATTCCTGAAACGCTACAAGTAGGGGGTGCGTCGGTGGTGGAGAGGACGCCACCTGAGTCGTTATCGGAAGAAAAAGTGTATGCAACGTAGTGCTTGCTACGCCTGCTGTCCTTTTTCTTTTGGCGCCTCGAATCGGACGCTATCTCCACTGGTTGCCCCTTTCGGGGTTTTGTCGGGAGTGATCGCAAACAAAAAAGGGCGTGCCCCCTTGGGGCACGCCCTTTTTTGGTCGGCAGGCGACTAAAAGTCGTCGTTTTGCCAGTCCCACGGTCCGTTGGGGCCAAACGGGCCGTTCTGCATGTGCGGCGGATAGCCTCCCGGCATGCCCGGGTGCATCCCCTGCGGCATCTGCTGGTGTTGCTGACGCATACGCGGGCGGAACATATTATCGTCCACGCCTTCTTTCTGGTCTGCGTTCAAGGTGTTGTAAAACGCCTCGAAGGCCGGTGCAATCTTGCGCATTGCGGCCAGCTGCGCTTCGGACATCTCCGTCATCATGGCCAACTGTTCCGGGGCCGGGGCGTCCCGCCGTTTGTCGCGCATCTTGTCGCAGGCGGCCTGTATGTCCTCGCGGGCGGCGCGCGCCGTATCGCGCAGCTTTTCCCAAGCCTTCTTTTGTGCCGGGGAAGCCTCTCCGTGGTGGGCGGCCACCTGGTCCATCCCCTTGATCCAGTACAGGCCGCTGCCGCCACAACTGCGAGCCATCTTGCGGCCATAGTTTTCCGGGGTGTCTTCCAGGTGTTCCGCCAGCACCGGTGCTGGTCCGGTAAAGGTCAACAGGCAGACGGCGGCCACAGTGGTGGTGGTGAGCTTGCGCAGGGTGTTCATGATCGTTCCTCCTGATCTTGGGCCAATTCAGTGGGGCGGCATGTCCGCCTCCATGAATTCCAAGGTACCGCGCCGGTGTAAACAGACGATTGCAATCAAAGCGCCTTTTTGTAACGAATTGTAACAGCCTCCCGGTTTGTTGCACGGTGTTACCAAAACGCAGGAATTTCAAGAAATTGCCGTCTATAATCGGTGCATGGATCGGACCTTTCATCTGCTTGTGGTCGATGACGACCCGGGAATCCGTGACCTGCTATCGCGCTTTTTGAAAAAGCACGACTTCCGCGTGGATACCGCCGCCGACGGCCGCCAGATGTTCGAGCGGTTGGCGGATGGCCGGTACGACCTGGTGGTGCTCGACCTGATGCTGCCGGGGGAGGACGGCCTTTCCCTGTGCCGCCGTCTGCGGAGCAGATCGGATCTGCCGGTGGTGATGCTCACCGCCATGGGCGAGGAAATTGATCGCATCGTGGGGCTGGAAGTGGGTGCCGACGACTACATCGGCAAGCCGTTCAACCCGCGTGAACTGCTGGCCCGTATCCGCGCCGTATTGCGCCGGGTTGGAAGCACTCCGGAAGTGGGTGCAAGCGGAGGTGGGGCAACGGGGGACGTGCTGGTGTTTTCCGGCTGGAGGCTGGACCTGCACCGGAGGGAGCTGCGCGCCCCGGACGGCGTGCTGGTGGCCCTTACCGCAGGCGAGTTCGACCTTCTGGCGGTGCTGGCCGAGCGCCCCGGGCGGGTGTTGACCAGGGATCAACTGCTGGACATGACCCGAGGGCGGGAGGCGCAACCGTTTGACCGCAGTGTGGATGTTCAGTTGTCACGGTTGCGGCGCAAGATTGAGTTGGATCCGAAAAATCCGGAATTCATCAAGACCGTACGCGGAGGGGGATACCTGTTTGCGGCGAAGGTGGAGAGGGGGTGATGCGGGTATGGCCCGACACCCTGGCGGGACGCACCGCCCTGGCCGTTGCCGCGGGAATGGTGCTCACCTTTGGCATTACCCTCACGGTGTTTTGGCTGTGGAAGGAGAGTGGTCGGGGAGGGGAATTTCCACTGCTGATCAAGCGCATTGCGGTGACTGCGGCGGCGGTGGACCGGGCCGAGCCCGACAGCCGCGCGGCAATGGCGCTTGCCAATGGCGGCAAGGGGGTAACCTTCCAGTGGCCCGACGTATCGGACCCGCGCCCATCCCCTCGGAGAGGGCCGTCCCCGGGTGGCTTTGGCGGGCCGGGCTGGATGCCTTCGGATCGATGGGGGGACTGGCGGCAATCCGGTCCGGAATCGCCGATGGTGGAGCAGCGGCAGGGCGGCCGTTTGACATCCGCTCTGCGTCGGGCGTTGGCCGAGGAGGGGATGGTGGACATCCATGTATGGCCGATGGCGCCGGATCCGCGGAATCAGGCCTTGCGGTTGCGCATACGGTTGCGGGACGGCTCCTGGCTGCGGGTGCGGATCGAGAGGGGGCGCGGCACGGAAACCGGTCTGTGGCGCTATCTGGTCGCGCTGACGGTGTTCGCCGTGGCCAGTGCCGCGCTTTCCCTTTGGGTAGCGCGCCGGGTTACCGCCCCGCTGGATCGTCTGGCCACTGCCGCCGATACCCTGGGGTCCGGCGGTGAGGGGACGCCGTTGCCGGAAACCGGCCCAGCCGAGGTGCGCCACGCTGCGGCCGCCTTCAATCGCATGCAGGGACGCATTCGGCGCTTTACACACGATCGCACCGTGATGCTGGCCGCGATAAGTCATGACCTGCGCACTGTACTCACCCGCCTCACCTTGCGCGCCGAGTTCATCGCTGATCCCACCCAGCAGCAGAAAGCGGTGGCCGATCTGGAGGAGATGCAGGCCATGCTCGATGCCACCATGTCGTTTGCGCGAGAGGATGCCGCTGACGAATCAGTGACCGGGCTGGACCTTTCCAGCCTGCTGGAAAGCTTGTGTGACGGCCTGATGGATAGCGGCGCTAAGATTACTTTTGAGGGGCCGCAGCGGGCGCCGTTTTCCGGCCGTCCGGTGGCGCTTAAGCGGGCGTTTGGCAACCTCTTGGGAAACGCAGTGAAATACGGCGGCGAAACCGGGGTAACTCTGATTGCCGGATCAGGGGAGCTTCGTGTGACGATAGCCGACCGGGGGCCGGGCATCGCACCGGAATACCATGAAAAGGTGTTTTCGCCGTTTTTCCGGGTGGAGGGTTCGCGCAGCCGGGAAACCGGTGGTACCGGCCTGGGAATGACCGTGGCGCGGGATATCGTTAGGGCCCACGGCGGCGAGGTGTCTCTGGCGGATCGGGAGGGGGGTGGACTGCTGGTGATGGTTACCCTGCCGGTACCCGGGCCCGCATAAAATACCACGCACCGCCCTCCAACTCCCCGTCTGGAGAAAGGTGCGCGGCGGTCGGGTCAGCGAGGTCGTGTGGATCCGCCGGCCCGGGGTCCTCTCCCTGTGGCACTGGCTGTCGGCCGACCGGGCCGGTGGCGAATGTGCCGGGAGCGGGGAAGGGCCGAATAGGCCGTCTGCCAATCCCTCCGTGGTCGGGCGTCGAGTGATGGATGCAATAGCGATCCGGTGGTGTGTCCGAACATGATCTGGCCCCCCCAGATTAAGATACCGGAGCCGATGGGGATATCCAGCCAACGGCGAATCGGTTGCGGCGCGAGTCGGCGCGCCGTTTGCCGGAGGCGATTCCGTTGCCACGGGCGGTATGAAACTGCGCCACCCGCACTGTCGGAGCGTCGGAAATGCCCTTTAAAGCTTTTCGGATAATCCGACCGGGTTTGATAACCCATTAAAATTAAATCAAAAAATGCGTGCGTATGGCGGATGACATGCGGACAGTTGGACGGCCCATGCAGCTCCTGTCGCTCTGTTGCCGATACCTCTCCATCAACCGTTCCCGGTTGTGTGTGTCTGTTACTGCCAGGGGAGCCCCGTGTGTCACGGGGTGGAAGTCTCCTAGTTACCGGTTGCCGGAAGCCCCTGCGGAGACCGAGAGGTGGCCCCGGAAATCTGAACAACTGGGATAAGTGGATTTCCTGCTCAGTTGGGGCATGATGATGCCCCCTCAAGAAGGAGCGAGACATGAGCAGGAGACCACGTCGAAACCATTCGGCGGCA
>Ga0224496_10000045_pt1 | contig 93015 bp, 83 predicted proteins | sample SF_Jul11_sed_USG_2_FD_168127 | JGI IMG/M metagenome (GOLD analysis project Ga0224496, IMG submission 168127) | Sediment microbial communities from San Francisco Bay, California, United States - SF_Jul11_sed_USGS_8_1 | ecosystem: Environmental > Aquatic > Marine > Sediment | place: USA...
GGGGAGTAAAAATCGAGTCGGGTCAAATAGTTGCGACGGCTTCAGGGTGACGCCATCCCACCCAATCCATTCCCCCTCACCGGGTGCTGCCCGGCCCAGGGCCGGATGCGCACGGCAGCGATTGCTGCCGCGCGCAGGACCCCGGAGCACTTCGCGGGAGGCTAAGTTGCCGGTGCGTTAACGGTTTAAACGGCCGATTCTTTCCGATTGATTACCGATTGGCTCTCGCATGGTGGATTCGGGCGGGAGGGGGTGGGGTGGCAGGCGCCAGATGTGGGTGAATCGGGGTATGGTTTCGCGTATTCTGTCGCAGACGAGCGGGCTGCACGGAAGGAGAGCGCCGTTGGATGGGGTATGTTGCCCGGAAATTCGTGAATCGAGGGTTGATTATCCGGAACATTCTCAATGTTATCTCCATATGCAAGAAAGGTTGCTAGGTGAACATTAACGAGCTATCAAGAATTCTTAAAAAGGCGCTCAGTTCCGGGATTAACGTGCCTGATATTCCTCAGGAAATGGAAGGATTTATTTATTCACAATCACTCCAGTCACTCGTTAGTACGAATCCAAGTATAAAAAATGAGTTACTGGATTTTTTTGCCAATAATAAAGAGCTGTCAATATTCGATAATAAAATATTTAACCAAGGAGGTTATTGTCGGTCCATTGTTCAATACCATACCCTGCTCAAATGGCTTTTGTATAAAACGCATGAAGTAGGTATTGATGAAGCGGTTTCGAGTCTCGATAAGTATTTGCATTCCGACGGAAATCCAGTCATTCAGGTTTTGGCAATATCTGGGCTAGAAGTCGATGACACAGTAGATCTGTCGCATGGTATCCAATTGACTCCGTTCTCCGCATTGCCAAACTCTATGCAGAAAGATATGTTAGACCCCCCCTTTCTAAGATCAGATAAATTGGCAACAATGGGCCTTCAGTCGGGGGTTTTGAATCTGCCTGAGAGAGTTGTGTATGCAAGGCCAAGCGCTGCATTAGTCCGGAAGATTACGCTGTCTCCAAAGTCATATGTTCTAGATGCCGAAGTTGCGGACAATACTGATTCATCCAAGTTGCTGTATGAGTCCTGTGAGTGTCTTACGTGTCCTCTTAACCTTCTAGGCTGACGAATAGATTGACGGTCTCGATGGGCCGTCTGCCTTGGTTTCGGTAGCCCAGATGGGGCCGCTCAAACGATCAAAAAAATCATCAGTGATGGGGGTTTTCCGGTTTGGGATGATATTATTCTTGGGGATTGATAACAGCACACCCAATCACCGCCTTCCGCGCGGCAGCTACCCCGGATTCCCCGGTTTCACCAGCATGGGGGCGGGGATGTCCATGGAATGGACTTCCACCACCACTTCCATTTCCAGAAAGTCGTTCGGGTCGCCGTCGTAGGTGCCAGAAACGGGCATGGCCTGGCTGGGGTCGCGGGCGACGGCCACGGGGATCAGGTTGTTGCCGCCGTGGGAGCCGTTGGTGGGATCGAACTCCACCCATCCGGCGCCGGGCAGGTACACCTGCACCCAGGCGTGGGTGGAACCGGCTCCGGCGATGTTGGATTCCACCCCGTCCAGCGCCGAATCATATAGATAGCCGCTCACGAAGCGCGCCGCCAGCCCCACGCTGCGCACCGCCTCCATCATGAACAGGGCATAGTCGCGGCAGCTTCCCGCGCCGCGTTCCAGGGTTTCCACCGGGGTTTGCACCCCCGGCTCCTGGCGCACTTCGTAGCGGAAGGCGTTGCGGATGTCGCGGGTGATGCCGATCAGAAAATCCTCGGTGTCCATGTCGCCCGCCAGGGACAGGCGCTCGCGGGTCCATTCGATCACGTGCCGGTCCGGGTCCGGGTGGTGGCGCTCGATGTTGCGGCCCAGGTCGGGCACTTCGCGGGCGGAATAGCTGAACGGCAGCTTTTGCGCGTAGGGGTCGATGCAGAAGGTGGGGTCCTCGCTCGGGTAGCGGTCGAGGATGAAGGTGTTTTCGATGCAAAGCTCGTCGGACGGTTGCAGAATGTCGGCAATCGCCACGGAGTTGCTGAACACGTCGTGCATCCAGCGCACGTTGGCGTCGGGCTGGATCAGCAGGCGGGAACTGAGCAGGCGCAGGTCGTGGCTTTCGCGCGGGCGCAGCATGAGGCGGTGCTCGCCGAATTTGACCGGACGTTTGTAGCGATAGATGGTTTTGTGTTCAACGGTAAGGCGTTGCACGGTGTGCCCTGTGTCGGCTGGTTAGCCCATGCGGAAGTAAGCGGAAGCGATTTCGTCGGACACGTGAATCAGGCCCTGTTCCAGCTTGTCGAGAAAGTCCCTCAACACCGGTGCGGTGATCCTGTGTCCCAAACCGGTTTCCAGCACAAAGTTCAATCGGGTGCAGGCATTTTCCACCGCCGGAACCCGTGGCTGCCCGCGCCGCAACACCAGGTTCTCGATGTGGATCTCCACGGCCCCCACACATAGTTTAACCGAGCGCGGGAAGCCTTCGTCGTGCAGAAGAAAATTTATGATGTCGGCCCGCCGGTGCCCACGCGGGCGCACCCAGCGGAAGGCATGATAGGCCGCCACCGAGCGCAGCAGGGCGTTCCAGCGCACGGTGTTCACCGCGTCCCGGTCCTCCTCGAGCAGATCGCACCCCAGATACAGCACGCGGGTGGTCTGGTCGGCGCGTTCGATGTATTTGCCCATGGAATAGAAGTGCCAGGCCGGGCCCCGGAAAAAGGTGCCCTCGGCGATGCCTTCGAAGGTCTGGCAGGCTTCCTTCATCTCCTTGCACAGCCGGGAGATGTTGGTGGGCCAGATGTCGCGCTGGGTGAGTTGGGCCACGCGGGTGTGGAAGGTGTTGAGCTGGGTCCACATTTCGGTGCTGATCAGGTGGCGGATGGAACGGGCGTTCTCGCGCGCCATGCTCACGGTGCTGGTGAGGGAGCCGGGGTTGTGCGGGTCCAGCACGTAAAAATGCAGGATGTCGTGCTCCCCCGGCTCGTCGTGCCGCTCGCGGAAGCGCTCGCCGTCGCCATAGATTTCCAGCACCCGGCCCCAGTCGGGCGCGCCGTGGGATTCGCGCGCGTAGGTTTCGTTGATGTCCAGAATGCGCGCAAGGTTGTCCACCCGCTCGATGTAGCGGCCGAGCCAGAACACGTTCTGGGCGAAGCGTGCTAGCAGCGTGTTAGACAAGGACCCAGGTATCCTTTGATCCGCCGCCCTGCGACGAGTTGACGATCAGCGAGCCGCGCCGCAAGGCCACGCGGGTGAGGCCGCCGGGCAGCACCCAGGTGGATTCGCCGGTGACCGCGAAGGGGCGCAGGTCCACATGGCGCGGCTCCACCCCGGTGCGGGTGAGGGTGGGGCACACGGAAAGGTTCACCAGCGGCTGGCTGATGAAGTTGTCCGGGTCGGCCTTGAGCTTGCGGCGCAGGTCGGCCAGGGTGCGCTTGCTGGCCTGCGGGCCGATCACCACGCCGTAGCCGCCGGATTCGCCCACCGGCTTGGTGACCAGCTGGTCCAGGTGCTCCAGGGTATAGGCCAGCCCCTCCGCCTCGCGGCAGATGTGGGTGGGCACGTTGTGGAGAATGGGCTCCTCCGCCAGATAGTATTGAACGATGCGCGGCATGTAGGCATACACCGCCTTGTCGTCGGCCACCCCGGTGCCCACGGCGTTGGCCAGCGTCACGTTGCCCTTGCGGTAGGCCTCGAACAGGCCGGGCACGCCCAGGGCGCTGTCGGGGCGGAAGGCGGCGGGGTCCAGAAAGTCGTCGTCGATGCGGCGGTAGATCACGTGCACCGGTTCCAGCCCGCGGATGGTGCGCATGTAGACCTTGTCGCGCTCCACCACCAGATCGCGCCCTTCCACCAGCGGCACGCCCATTTCGCGGGCCAGGAAGATGTGCTCGAAGTAGGCGCTGTTGTAGACCCCCGGCGACATGAGCGCGATGGCCGGGTCGCTGATCCCTTCGGGGGCCACATCGGCCAATGCCTTGGCCAGTTGGCGGCCGTAGTCGTCCACGTCGGCGATGGAGATGCCTTCGGCCAGATCGGGAAACGAGCGCATCATCAGGTGGCGGTTTTCGATCACGTAGGACACGCCGGACGGGGTGCGGGCGTTGTCTTCCAGCACCCGGAAATTGCCTTCGTCGTCGCGCACGATGTCGGTGCCGCAGATGTGGACGTAGGTGCCCCGCGCGGGGGTGAACCCCTGCATTTCGGCCCGGTAGTTGTGGTTGCCCAGCACCAGTTCGGCGGGGATCACGCCGTCCTTGATGATTTTCTGGTCGTGATAGATGTCGTGCAGAAACAGGTTGAGGGCGGCCACCCGCTGGATGACGCCGGTTTCGATGCGGTTCCAGTCGCTGGCCGGGAGCACGCGGGGGATCACGTCGAACGGCAGGGTGCGGTCGATGGATTTTTCGCCGGAATAGACGGTAAAGGTGATGCCCAGATCGAACAGTTCGCGCTCCGCCGAGCGGGCCCGGCGGCGCAGGGCGGGCAGGTCGAACCGGTTCAGGCGGTCGCGGATGGGGCGAACGCTGTCCGCCCCGCGCGGCCCGAACATTTCGCAATAGAAGTCCCCCGGGCTGTAGTCCGCAAACACCCCTCGGGGGGACGCGGTCGGATGGGTGCGGGGCGGGGCCATGGGGTAACTATAGATCAGTTCACCACCGGAAATACAGGGTGGCGGCGAAGGAATCGCACGGGCAGGAGGGATTGATTTACAGTGTGGGAGATTAGCGAAGCGATGGCTTGTAAAGCGGGTGGCGTGGGTGGTACCGTGCCGGTTCACGGGGCAATTGTTGTGCGCATTCGGGGGGGATAGGGGACTTGCTTTGCTTTCACGGGTAATGAGCGGCGCGGTGCTGGGGCTGGATGCCTATCCGGTGGAGGTGGAGGTGGACATCGCCAACGGCCTGCCCGCGTTTTCCATCGTCGGCCTGCCGGATGCGGCGGTCAAGGAGAGCAAGGATCGGGTGCAGGCGGCGCTCAAGAACAGCGGCCTGCCGTTCCCGGTCAAGCGCATCACCGTGAACCTGGCCCCGGCGGACGTGCGCAAGGAGGGCTCCGCCTTCGACCTGCCCGCCGCGGTGGGCATTCTGGTGGCGGACGGCATCGTGCCGGAATCCGCCGCCGAAGGCATGATGGTGGTGGGGGAACTGGCCCTCGACGGCCGCGTGAAGCCGGTGCGCGGGGCCCTGTCGCTGGCGATTCTGGCGGAAAAATCGGACAACGTGCGCGGTCTGGTGGTGCCCCGGGAAAACGGGCGCGAGGCGGCGGTGTGCGCGGGGGTGGCGGTGTATGGGGTGAGCTCGCTGGCGGAGTTGATCGCCTTCATGCGCGGCGACGCGGACGACCTGCGGGTGAAGCCCGACATCACCCCGCTGGCGGTAGCGCCGGGCACCGCGCCGGATTTTGCCGAGGTCACCGGTCAGGCGTTTGCCAAGCGGGCGCTGGAGGTGGCGGCGGCGGGCGGGCACAACGTGCTGATGGTGGGGCCGCCCGGCTCCGGCAAGAGCATGCTGGCGCGGCGCATGGCGGGCATTCTGCCGCCGCTGGAACTGCCCGAGGCCATCGACGTGACCCGCGTGCACAGCGTGGCGGGGATGCTGTCCGGCGGGCAGGGGCTGGTGGGGGAGCGGCCCTACCGGGCGCCGCATCACACCATTTCGGACGTGGGGCTGATCGGCGGCGGCGCGGTGCCGCGTCCGGGGGAGGTGAGCCTGTCCAACCACGGGGTGCTGTTTCTGGACGAGTTGCCCGAGTTCCGCCGTCCCGCCCTGGAGGTGCTGCGCCAGCCGCTGGAGGACGGCACCGTGACCATCAGCCGCGCGGCGGCGTCCCTTTCGTATCCGGCGCGCTTCATTCTGGTGGCGGCCATGAACCCGTGCCCGTGCGGCTATCTGACCGATCCGTCCCGCGACTGCCGCTGCACCCCGCGCGAGGTGTCCCGGTACCGGGGGCGCATTTCCGGTCCGCTGCTGGACCGCATCGACCTGCACGTGGACGTGCCCGCCGTGCCGGTGGGCGAGCTGATGGGCCGGACCCGCGAGGAGCCGTCGGAGGCCATCGCCAAGCGCGTGGCGGCGGCCCGCGAGCGCCAGCGGGCGCGGCTGGGTGGCGTGCGCCCCAACGCCACCATGGGCACCGAGGAGGTCAACCGCCACTGCGCCCTGGATGCGCGGGGCGAGGGGATTTTGCGGCAGGCGGTGGCGCGCCTGGGCCTTTCGGCGCGCGCCTTTCACCGCACGTTGAAGGTGGCGCGCACCATTGCCGACCTGGAGGGGGCCGAAACGGTGGGCGCCGGTCACGTGGCCGAGGCCATCCAGTACCGGCAGCCGGATACGGGCGTGCGCAGCGCCTAGGGGATCAGGCGTCGGCCCGCGCCTGCGCCCGCCCCTTCTCCACGTCCACCGTGAACAGCAGCAGGGCGCCGAGCACAAAAAAGCCGCCCACCGCCAGCAGCCCGGCGCGGCCCGTCCCGAGGGCGGCGGTGGCCGCCGCGAACACCAGCGGGCCCGCCACCGAGGCGGCCTTTTCGGCCACCGCGAACAGGGAAAAGCACGCCGCCGAATGGGACGCCGGGATCAGGCTGGCGAACAGGGAGCGGGACAGGGCCTGGGTGCCCCCCTGCACCAGCCCCACCAGCGCGGCCAGCATGTAGAAATGCGCGGCCGTCTGCATGCGGTTGCCGAGCACCGTGATGCACAGGTAGACGGCCAGCCCCATGAACAGGGCCGGGCGGGTGCCGATGCGCCCGGCCACCGCGCCGAACAGGAACGCACACGGGATGCCCACGAACTGCACCAGCACAATGGCGCCGATCATGGCGTTCGACGGCAGGCCGATCTCGGCCCCGTATACGGTGGCCATGCGGATCACGGTCACGATGCCGTCGTTGTAGACCAGAAATGCCAGCAGAAACAGCCCCGCCTGCGGATAGCGGCGCAGGATGCGCACGGTGTCGGCCAGATCGGTCAGGCCGGTGCGCAGGGCGTTGGCGGTGGTGGCGGCACGGGGGGCAATGGCCGGTTCCGGCACCCGGCGCAACAGGGGGATGGTGAACAGCAGCCACCACAGGGCCACGGCCACGAACACCGCGCGTGCCGCCGCATTGCCGTCCGCCAGTCCGAACGGTTGAGGGAAGGTGATGACCGCCAGCCCCCCCGCCAGGATCAGCCCGCCACCCAGATAGCCCAGGGCGTATCCGGCGGTGGATACCCGGTCCAGTTCATCGGGCCGGGCCACGTGGGGCAGCAGGGCGTCGTAGAAGACAAAACTGCCATAAGCCCCCAGGTTGCCCAGGGCGAACAGGGTCAACCCGGCCAGCCAGTCGCCGGGGCCGGGGGCGGAAAGCAGCAGGGTGGCGGTGGTCCCCAGCAGGACAAAGGCGGCCAGCAGCGATTTTTTAATGGGGTAGCGGTCGGCCAGGGTGCCCAGCAGCGGGGCGGTAAGCGCCACCGCCGCCAGGGCCAGGGCGGTGCCGGTGGCAAAATGGGCGGTGGCGGTGGAGGCCTCCATGCCGGTGGCCAGGGTTTTTTGAAAGTAGACCGGAAACACGGCGGTGATCACCACCGTGATGTAGGCGGAGTTGGCCCAGTCGTACAGGGCCCAGGCACGCAATTCCGGACGGCCGAGGCCGAGCCGCGCGAACAGCCGGTGCAAGGCGGTTACCGCACCCGCAGCGTTTTGACCGTGAGGTTGCGCAAATGGGTTCCGGCCGCGACAAAGCCGATGGCGCCGGGGGTTTTGGCAACGTAGTTGACCACCAGGTCCGGGTTGGAAAAGCTGCGCGGCGGGCGGCGCCCGGAGGTCATGGCCTCGCGAATCCAGAAACTGGCGATGTCCTCCACCAGGGTGTTCAGGGTCGCTTTATAAAACGCCTCGCGGGTGCCGGTGGCCCCGGCCAGTTCCACCGGCACGATGCGGGTGCCGTCCGGCCACTCGGTCACGTCGCGGGTGAACATGCGTCCCAGTTCATCCAGCGCCACGGCATTCACCGGCACGTCCGGGTGGGCGATGACCAGGAACAGTTCGTCGGCCAGGGCGGTGCCGGGCATGATCAGCACGCCCAGCATCGCCAGGAGGGGAAAAAACACCAGCCCAATGTTTCGTGCACGCATGGTGTTTTCCTAGAAAAACAGAGCCACGGAGGCCAGAAGTTGCTGCACGGTGGTGCCGGCGGGAACGTCGTAACGGGTGTTGTTTCCTTCCAGTTTGACGGTCATGTTCGGCTGCGGACGCCAGTTGATGCCGCCCGTGTGGCGAATGGGCATGCCGCCGTCGGTGCCAGTCACCAACCCCCGGTCCAGCCCCTCATACCGGTAGAACAGGCGCACCCCCTTGCTCACCCGCACCGCGGGCTGCACGTAAAACCCTTCCGGGCCGCTGGCGCCGTCCTGATGGACGTATTCGGCCAGCAGTTCCAGCAGGCGGGTGTTGATCTGCAATTCCAGGCCGGTGATGTCCACCGGCTGCGTCGGTGTTAATGGAGCGGGAGGCGGGTAATCGCGCAGGGTGTGGTGTCCGAAGAAGCTCAGGTCCAGCCGCCCGGTGGTGGAAAACAGGCCGCCCAGGTTCAGGGTCAGCTTGCCGCCGCCGCCCTTGTGGTCGCTGGTATCGGTGGCCGCGTGGCTGTCGCCGTTGGTCACCCACGTGGAATAGGTGGCGCCCACCTTGCCCACATAGGTGGCGCCGTGCAGCATCAGGCCGGTGGCGTCATCCGGAAACACTTTTTTAACCAGCAACGGCGGGGCGGTGCTCATGGTGACCGGGGCGAAATGGTGGGCGTTCCAGTATTCCGGGACCAGGAACTTGCCGCCGCGCACCTTGAAGGCGTCGTTGACCTGATACTGGAACCAGGCGTATTCCAGGGCTACGGCGCCGGTGACATCGGGATTGGGCGTTCCCTCCTTGACGGTTACCCCGTCCTCGTACTCGATCTCGGACAGCACCTGCCAGCGGTCCCACTCCCGGCCCACGAACAGGTTGAAACTGTGCTGGCGGAAGGTGCTCCGGCCCGCGCCGGAGTCGGTGATGATGTCGAAGGAGTAGTAGCCGTTGATGCGCACGCCGCTGTTCGCGTCGTCGATTTTGTTCTGTTCCAGTTCCTCCCGCAGCTGCATGATCTCGGCGGCCAGGTCGTCCAGCCGGTCGGCCAGGGCCGGGGCGGGCAGCAGCAGGGGGGCCAGCAGGAGGGACAAAAGGCCCGGCAGACGGGAAGGACGGGTCATTGGACGGCTCCGGAAAAAGTCATGCGGCCCACCTTACGCAATCGGCAAAGCACAAATCAATAGCGGTTTCGGGTTCAGGGCAGGTGCCGTCCATCCCCCGGTTCCGGCAACCGGCAGGGGACGGGGGGCAGCCGGTGACGGCGGCGGGCCACGGCCCGGTAGGGCGGGTCGATCAGCCAGCGCGGCAGGCGGGCCGCGAGCGCCGCCAGCCGCCAGGGGCCGCCCAGCAATGCCGCTGCCTGCAACACGGCGCGGGCGTGGGTTTCGAGCACCACGCCGTGGGCCCCGTGGCGGGCCAGCACCAGGGAATCCGGGGGGAGGGGCGCGCCCAGCAGGGAGGCGGTGGGGCCGGACAGGGGGGCGAAGCGCAGGCGGTGCTGGCGGTCGCGCCCGTACAACCACCCGGCCCATCCCCGGCACCAGCCGCAATCCCCGTCGTACAGCACCACCGGTGGTCCGGGAAACAGGGGGGGTGTGTTCATCCGGCGGGGGCCCCGGCCCGCAGCAGGAACAAGCGGGCCACCCGGTGCCACTCGCGGGTGGCCGCGTGGCGGCGGGCGGCGCGCCCCATGCGTGCGCGCAGGGCGGGGGCCGTCAGCAGGCGGATCAGCGCCTCGGACAGGCGGTGCGGGTCGGTGGGGGGAACCAGCAGGCCGGTGGCGCCGTTGGCCACCACCTCCGGCGTGGCCCCCGCGTTGCCCGCGATCACCGGCAGGCCGGAGGCCATGGCCTCCAGAAAGGCGATGCCGAATCCCTCCTGCAGGCTGGGCAGGCAGAACACGGCCGCCCGCCGGTAGGCATCGCGCACAACCGCGTCCGGCACCTCGCCGGTAAACGTCACGCTTTCCAGCAAGCCCATGGCGCGGGCCTGTTCCCGCAGGCGGGGCAATTCCGGCCCACCTCCCACCACCCGCAGACGCACGCCGGGAACTACCCTGCGCACCCGGGTCAGGGCGGTCAGCAGGGTCGCGGTGTTCTTGCGCGGGTATTGGCGGGCCACGGTGAGAATCTCCGGCGGGGCGTCCCCGGAGGCGGGAAAGGGCTCCGGCAGGGACACCCCCTCGGGCACCACCGCCACCCGCCCCGGATCCAGGCCGTAGTTGCGGCAGGCGGCGCGGGCGCTGTACAGGCTGGGCACCAGCACCCGGTGCGCGCGGCGGGCGTTGCATGCCTCCAGCCTTCCCTGCACGGCCAGAGCGGCCCGGGCGATGCCCCGTTCGAAGCGGGCCTCGTCGCGGCACACGCCCTTGAGGGCCACCACATACCGCTGATTCGGCGCGGGGCGTACGGAAAAGCCGTCCCAGTCGAACCCCACCAGCAGGTCGAAGCGCCGCCCGGCCAAACGGGAGGGCAGTTCCAGGTTGTAGCGCAGACGGGAGATCAGTGTGGGCGGGCGCTCCGGGGCGCGCAGGTGGATGACCCGGTGCCCCAGATCCCTCAATCCCGCGCCCAGGCCGTCGATGGCGGCGGCGGTTCCGCTACCACGCGCGCGGCAACGGTGCCAGGAGTCGAGAAAGGCGATCTCCAAACCCGCCCCCGGCGCGTCACACCTGATGATCGGCCTTGGCGGCCAGGATAAAGTCGCTTTCGGTAAGGCCGTCCACCGCGTGGGTCCACACGGTGAGCACCACCTTGCCCCAGGTCAGGTAGATGTCCGGGTGGTGCCCCTCCGCCTCGGCCAGGGCGCCGATGCGGTTGACGAAGGCCAGCGCGCTCTTGAAATCGGGAAAGGTGTAGGTCTTTTCCAGCCGGTGCCCGGCCAGGACGCGCCAGCCGCCGCCCAGTTCCTGAAGCAGCATGCCGACGGTTTGCGCGTTCAGCGCGGGCACGCCGCCGGAACACGGGACGCATTTCTTTTCAGCCAGAGAGATCATGGTTGCTCCTGTGCGGCAAGGGGGATTCGCTTCAAGCGTAGGCCCCCGCCCGCCGCTGGGCAACCTTTGTTTGGCTATCCTTGCGAAAGGCGCCGCAACATGCCGGTGAGCAGCCGCACCCCGGTGCCGCGCATGCCCTTGGGCAGGTAGTCGGTGGACTTGTTGACCCAGGCGGTGCTGGCGATGTCCAGATGCACCCACGGCACATCCCCCACAAAGCGCTTCAGGAAGCAGGCGGCGGTGATGGTGCCCCCGGCGCGGCCGCCGGTGTTCTTGATGTCGGCGATGTCGCTCTTGAGGTCGTCGTTGTACTCGTCCCACAGGGGCAGTTCCCACACCCGCTCGCCGGTTTCCTCGCCCACCTCCCGGGCGGTCTGCTTGCCGTCATCGGAGGTGCCCAGCAGGCCGATGGCGTGGTTGCCCAGGGCCACCACGCAGGCGCCGGTGAGGGTGGCGATGTCCAGCATCAGGCGCGGCTGGTAGGTTTTTTCGCCGTAGGACAGGCCGTCGGCCAGCACCAGCCGCCCCTCGGCGTCGGTGTTGATCACCTCCACGGTCATGCCGTTGTGCATGTGCAGCACGTCGCCGGGGTTGATGGCGGTGCCGCTGGGCATGTTTTCGGCGGCGGTCAGGATGCCCACCACGTGAATCGGCAGGCCCAGTTCGGCCACCGCGCGCATGGTGGCGAGCACCGCGGCGCCGCCGCCCATGTCACCCTTCATCTCCTCCATGCCGGCGGACGGCTTGATGGAAATGCCGCCGGTATCGAAGGTGATCGACTTGCCAACCATCACCACCGGGGCCCCTTCGGCCCCCTTGTATTCGATGATGATGAACTTGGGCGGCTCCACGGAGCCCTGCCCCACGCCCACCATGCCGCCCATGTTGCGGGCGATCATCTCGTCCTTTTCGAGCACGGTGACGGTCAGGTTCAGGCGCCCGGCCAGGGCCCTGGCGTCTTCCGCCAGACGGGTGGGGGTGACCACGGAGGACGGGTGGTTGGCCAGGTCGGCGGCGTAGTTGGTGGCACGGGCCACGGTGGCGCCATAGGTGGCGCCACCCTCGGCCGCGGCCAGGTCGGCGCCGGAGGGAACCAGAATGGTCACGGTTTGCAGGGTGTCCGGGCGGCGGGAGTCGTCCTCGGTCTTGTATTCCAGAAAGCGGTAGGTGCCCAGCACCGCGCCGGTGGCCAGCGCCTCGGCCCCGGCGGCGGCGGACAGGGGGCCGAACGGGGTGCTGTCGGACAGGGGGGCGATGGCGGCGGTGGCGAGGCGGGCCGTATTGACGGCGCGGGCGCCCTTGCCGCCCACCCGGCGCAGGGTGTCGGCGGTGATCTTGTCGGCCTCTCCCACTCCCACGAAGCAGATGCGGCGCCCGGCGAACGATCCGGCGCCGGGAAAGGAGATCACGTTGCCGGCACCGGCCTTGAACTCGCCCCGTGCCATGGCATCCGTCAGCAGGCCGCCCAGTTCGCGGTCCACGGCGGCGGCGGTGCCGCCGGGCGCGTCGGCCTTGGTCACCGGAACGATCAACACGTCGGCGGAAAATCCGGTCGGGGCGGCCTCTACTACGCGAACGTCCATGTCATCTCCTGTGTGGTTTCTTGATATTTGGTGCCCGAAGGCGGGTAAGTGGGCTGCGTCAGACGCCTCGCGCGGCGGGGGACCAGATGTGTTTGTGAAGCTGGAGTTGCAGGCGCACCGGCAGTCCTCCCTCCAGAATCCATTCGGCCAGAAGGGACGGTTCCAACATACCGAAGGCGGGGGAAAACAGCACCGGCACCCGTTCGGTCAGGTGGTACAGGGCCACGATCTTGGCCGCCCAGTCGAAATCCTCCCGGTCGGTGAGGATGAACTTGACCTCGTCGCCGTCCCGCAGGTGGTCCAGGTTTTCCCAGCAGATGTTGCCGGTCATGCCGCTGGAGGGGGCTTTCAGATCCAGGATGCGGCGCACGCGGGGGTCCAGGTGGGCGATGGGCAGGCTGCCACCGGTCTCCAGCAACACCTCGTAGCCCAGGTCGCACAGTTCGGCGAGAAAGCGGGGCGCTTCGGGCTGCAACAGGGGCTCGCCGCCGGTCAGTTCCACCAGCCGGTTGCCGAAGGCCGCCACCTGGGAATAGAGCCGGTCGAGGGGTTCCTCGGTGCCGCCGGAATAGGCATAGGCCGTATCGCACCAGGTGCAGCGCTGGTTGCAGCCGGTGGTGCGCACGAAGGTGCACGGCCGCCCCGCGTGGGTGGATTCACCCTGAATGCTGCTGAATACCTCGGTAACCCGCATAACCATTGATGATAAGGGGGGGGGCGAAAGCCGTCAACCGGCCGCCATTTTAAATTGTTTCGCCCAGCGCCCGGCGCATGGCGTCCACCGGCGCCGGCTGCCCGGTCCACAGGGTGAACGCGGCGGCCCCCTGATGGAGCAGCATGCCGAAGCCGTTCAGGCAGCGGGCCCGCAGTGCTTCGCAACGGGCCAGCAGGGGGGTTACCGGCGGCGCGTAGATCAGGTCCACCACGATGTGGCCGGGGGAAATGCCGTTGGTGTCGATGGGCGAGCCGTCGCCCTCCTTCATGCCCATGGGGGTGGTGTTGACGATCAGTTCCGCCCAGTTGATGCCGCAACGGTGATCGAGCGGGCTCCACGGCAGGGTTTTGAAAAGGCACTCCGGGTGGCGCGCGGCCAGATGGCCCGCCAGCGCCTCCGCCTGCTCCTGGCGGCGGGCGCACAGGTACATCTCGGGAACCCCTTCGCGGGCCAGCTGGTCGGCCACCGCGCGGGCCGATCCGCCGGCCCCGAGGATGAGCACCTTGCTGTGCCGGGGGCGGAAACGGTGGGCCTCGTGCAGGGCGCGCACAAAGCCGATGCCGTCCGTATTGTGGCCGGTCAGGCGGCCGTCGTCGATCACCACGGTGTTCACCGCGCCGATGGCCTCGGCCTCGGGGGACAGTTGGTCCAGCAGCGGCAGCACCGCCTCCTTGTGGGGAATGGTCACGTTGAAGCCGCGCAGGCCGCTGGCGGCCAGGCCGCGCACGGCGGCCTCCAGCCGCTCCGGGGCCACGGGGAACGGCACGTAGGCCCAGTTCATGCCCCGTTCGGAAAAGGCGGCGTTGTGCATCTGCGGCGAGCGGGAATGGCTGACCGGGTGGCCGATGATGCCCACCAGGGTGGTGGCGCCGGTAACGGAAATCGGGGTGTCTGGACGGGTCACGGGCTGGCTCCTGCGGTGCGGCCAGCCAGCATACCCTCACCGGGGGATGCGGCTCAACGTTTCTCGAGCAGATCCTTTTTGGCGGGGAGTATCTTCAGGCCGGCGGAAAAGGTTTTGGCGGTGGGAATGAAGGTGGCGGACACGAAGGACTTGGAAATGCCCGTGCGCCCCTGCGGCCACACCATCAGGGTGGCGATGATGATGCCCACCAGGATCACCCCCTTGATTCCGCCCAGCACCAGTCCGCCCAGATGGTCGGCAAAGTGGTAGGCCTTGCCCAGGTTCATGGTGCGCACGATCATGCCCGCCAGCAGCTCGATGCCCAGCAGGCAGACGATGAACAGCAGGATGTAGGCGGTGGCGCCCGCCACCTGGGGGATTTCGATGGCCGCGCTCAACCCCGGCGCCATGGCCTGGTAACCGCTCTTGGCCAGATAGTGCCCGCCCAGCACAGCGCCCAGGCTGAACAGTTCGCGGGTGGTGCCGCGCAGGCCGCCCACCATGACCCCCAGCATCAGCACGCCGACGATGATGGCGTCGATGGAATTCAGCGGTGGCAGGTTCATGCGGCGGAGCGCTCCGGCGAAACGGTGGCTCCGCAACGGGAAAGCGCCGTCGGTGCGCGGCGCGCGCTGATGATAACCCCACCTTTCATGGCGACCTCTTTCATCCCTGAACCGGCACCCGGCGGGTGCCCACGTCACCTGAACATGATCCCATCCCCTGCCGGAAATCCGTTTCCGGCGCGGGATCACCCTCATAATTTCGGCTATTTGCGGCCAGAACTGAAGGTCGTGTCAAGCCCCCGGAGAGTCCCCAAAGGCTGTAACCATGCAGGAAACAGGCGTGGAATGATGGGGGCGGGGCGTCGCAACGTCCCGAAAAAAAACAGGGAATTTCCCGGTTCGGCTTGTGTCGAGGACAAAATATACGATACAAATATCGGGTTATGAGCACGCTGAAGCTGTCCGTTGGTCCCGAAGGGTTTGGAGAGGGGCGCGAGGTCTGGGCGATCGGCAGTGGCAAGGGCGGAACCGGTAAAACGTTTCTGTCCACCAACCTGGGGATCACGCTTGCCAAAATGGGCAAGAAGGTGATCCTGATGGATGCCGACCTCGGGTGCGCCAATCTGCACACCGTGCTGGGGATGAGCCAGGTACCGGAAACGCTTTCCGACTTCCTGTCCGGCCGCGTAAATACGCTGGACGGAGTGGTGGTGGATACGCCGTTTCCCAACCTGCGCCTGATCAGTGGCGCCCAGGATTTCCTGGAGGTGGCCAACCCCACCTACAACCGCAAGACGGCACTGCTCAACGCATTGAAAAAACTGGAATTTGACTATCTCCTGTTCGATCTTGGCGCCGGCACCAGCTACAACACGCTGGATTTTTTTCTGGCCGCCCACAAGGCGATTCTGATGGTCATGCCGGAACCCACGGCGGTTGAAAACGCTTATCGGTTTATCAAGAGCGCCTATTTTCGCTACCTCAAACGGGTGTCCACCGAACTGGACGTGAAACGCCTGATCGAGGAGGGGATGGACCTCAAGAACGACAAGGGCATCCGCACCGTCCACCAGCTGCTGGAGGTCATCAGCAAGGCCGACCCGGCAAAGGGGCACCAGCTGCGCGACGGGCTGCTGGCCATGCGCCCGCGGCTGGTGGTCAATCACGTGCGCTCGCTGGAAGACGTGACCCTGGGTTTCGCAATGCGCAGTTCGGTGGAAAAATACTTTGGCATGCGTATGGATTACGTAGGCTATGTGGAATACGACGACGTGGTGTGGAAGGCCGCCCGCCAGCGCAGGCCGGTGGTGGCGGAGTATCCTTATTCGAGCCCGGCGCGATGCATCGACCGGGTGGTGCAAAACTTGATGAGCGGCGCCCAGCTGGATCTGGAGACGGTCATTGGAAAACGGTGATCCTGGCAACGTGACCTTTTACGGCGAAGCAAATTACTACGAACTGCTGGAAGTGGAGCCGGAAGCCTCCCGCTTCGAGATCGAGCAGGCGTACCGGCAGCAGATGGAACTGTTGTCCGGCGACTCGCTGGCCACCTACGGCCTGTTCGTGGGCGAGGACCTGGTGCATGCCCGCACCCGCGTGGAGGAGGCCTACCGGGTGCTGTGCGACCCGGACCGGCGCCGCGCCTACGACCTTTCCGCCTTTGATCGCTCGGTGGTCGCGGAAGGCACGTCGGCGGAGCAGTACGGGGCCGGCGTGACCACCCCGAAAACCAGCGCGGCCGAGGCCGCCGAGGCCCTGCTGGCCGATGCCATGAGCACCGCCGACGGCATGGCCGACGCGGCCGCCCCGGACCTGGTGGACGAGCCGGAGGAAGCCAGTGAGTCCCCCGCCGTGGAGGCCGCCGCCCGGCGCGACAAATCCGGCAAGGCCGCGGAGCGGATTCCGGCTTCGCCGCCCCCCTCGGTGGCGTTCGGCACCCTGGATGGGCCCGCCGGACCGGCGCAGCCGGCGTCTCCGGAGAAACCCGGCGGGCGGGAAAAACCGGCCGGGTCCGAGACCCGTTCGTTGCCGAAGGTTCCCGGCTGGAAGGGCAGCGGCCAGACGCCCCCCAAGGCCCCGCCCGCATCGAAGCCCGCGCGGCGGGAGGTGCCCTCGGTGGACATTCAGGCCTTCGATGGCCTGAGTATGAAGGCAGCCCGCGAGCAGCAGGGCATTTCCCGTAACGATATTTCCCTGTCCACCCGCATCGCCGAGTACTACATTGAGTACATCGAGGAGGAGCGCTTCAACAAGCTTCCTCCCGTCATTTACCTGCGTGCCTATCTGCGCCAGTATGCGGAGGCCATCGGCGCCGACCCGGAAAAAACTGTCACTGGGTATCTGGAGCGGTATAATGCAAGCAAAGGGCATTGATTCCGCCCGGAGAGCGACATCGGCCGTGTTCTATTAAGCGGCTGCACGTATTCGAATAATTCCATCCCGTCGGGGAGCATTCATTAGCGGGGGAGGCATGGACCGCAAGGCATTACAGAAGTTGACCGTCAAGGCGCTGCGTGATCTGGCGCGCGAACTGGAAATTCCGGGGCGCACCCGGCTGACCAAGCCGCAACTGGTGGAAGCCATCGGTGCCCGGCAGGAGGCCGTCATGGCCGGCGCCGGTCCCGCGCAAACACCACCCGCACCGCAGGCGGTGGAGGTGTCCCACGGTTCGGCGCCCGCTTCCAGCGGGCGCGAACGGGCCGACGTGACCCTCACCGACGTGGGCGACCTGCCCGAGCGTTACGGCCACTCGCGGGTGGTGCTGCTGCTGCAAAAGCCGGGCTACCTTTACGCCTACTGGGAACTGCGCGACGACCACCTGGACAACGCCCGCAAGGAACTGGGCGACTGGGGCGCGCTCACACTGCGGGTGAAGGACGTGCTGGGCGGCGCCTGGTACGACATCACCGTGCACTCCCCGGTGGGGGACTGGTTTTTCCGCACCGAGTGGGTGGGCCGCACCGTACTCCTGGAACTGGGGCTGCTGGGGCCGGACGGCCGTTTTCTGGTGCTCGCCACCAGCAACCGGGTGGGCATTCCCACCGGCAAGGCGTCCGATCGGGTGGATCCCGAGTGGGCGGTGCGCGACGCGGAGTTCGAGCGCATCTATGCCCTGTCCGGCGGCCTGGCGAATCAGGCGGGCGGCTCGGGGGATATTCAGCGCATGCTGCGCGAGGGGTGGCTGCCGTCGTCGGGAACCCGGCAGGCCTGAGCCCAATCACCTTTATCTGACGTCGGAGGATTTCCTTGGAAAAGGGGTACATTTCCCTGGTCCTGCATGCCCACCTGCCGTTCGTGCGGCACCCGGAACATGCGGAATTCATGGAGGAAGACTGGCTTTTTGAAGCCATTGGCGAAACCTATCTTCCGCTGATCGGCATGATGGACCGGCTGGTGCGGGACGGGGTGCCGTTCGCGATCACCATGAGCCTGACCCCGCCCCTGTGCGAGATGCTGGCCGACCCGCTGCTGATGCAGCGTTACGACCGCCGCCTGCGCAAGCTGGTGGAACTGGCCGGCAAGGAGATCCAGCGCACCCGCGGCCACGACGACTTCCACCGCATGGCGCTGTTCTATAAAGAGCGCTTCGAGGAAGAATTGCGCCTGTTCGAGGACGTGTGCGGACGCAACGTGCTGTCGGCGTTCCGGCGCTTCCAGGACCAGGGGGTGCTGGAGATCATCACCTGCGGCGCCACCCACGGCTTTTTCCCGCTGATGCAGGTCAACGAGAAGGCGGTGCGGGCCCAGGTGCGGGCCGCGGTGGCCAACTACAAGAAGCACTTCGGGCGCGGCCCGCGCGGCATCTGGCTGCCCGAGTGCGGCTACTACCCGGATGTGGACCGCTTCCTCAAGGAGGAGGGGATCCAGTTTTTCCTGGTGGAGACCCACGGCATCCTGCACGCCTCCACGCGCCCCAAATACGGCGTGTTCGCGCCGCTGTTCACCCCCTCCGGGGTGGCCGCCTTCGGCCGCGACGTGGAATCGTCCCGCCAGGTGTGGAGCGCCGAGCAGGGGTATCCGGGCGACCCCGACTACCGGGATTTTTATCGGGACATCGGCTTCGATCTGGACGAGTCCTACATCGGGCCGTACATCCATCCGGACGGCATCCGCATCCACACCGGCATCAAGTACCACCGCATCACCGGCAAGCGGGTGGAGCACAAGGAGCCGTACCGGCGCGACTGGGCCATGGAAAAGGCCGCCTCCCACGCGGGCGACTTCCTGTTCAACCGCACCAAGCAGGTGGAGCACCTGTACGGCCTGATGGACGGCAGAAAGCCGCTGGTGGTGGCTCCCTACGATGCGGAGCTGTTCGGCCACTGGTGGTACGAGGGGCCCGAGTTCCTGGAATTCTTCATCCGCAAGGCGGCCTACGATCAGGACGTGCTGCGGCTGGTCACCCCGATCCAGTATCTGGACGAAAACCCGGTCTGCCAGCGCGCCACCCCGGCCCTGTCCAGCTGGGGGGCGGGCGGCTACAACGAGTTCTGGCTCGAGGGTTCCAACGCCTGGGTGTACCGCCACCTGCATCAGGCCGCCGACCGCATGTGCGAACTGGCGGACCGTTTCCCGCATGCCGACGGGGTGCTGGAGCGGGCCCTCAAACAGTGCGGGCGCGAACTGCTGCTGGCCCAGAGCAGCGACTGGGCGTTCATCATGCGCACCGACACCACGGTGCCGTATGCGGTCAAGCGCACCCGCAACCACATCATGCGCTTCACCCGCCTGTACGAGGAGATCCTGGGCAACCGCATCGACGAGGGGTTCCTCAAGGAGTGCGAATGGCTGGATACCTCCTTCCAGGAACTGGACTACCGCGTCTGGGCTGACTGAGCGGGTGGTTTCCGCACCGGCCCGCACCACCGGCCGGTGGACACTGCCGCTGTTCGGCATTGCCGTCCACCACCTGGACGCGCACCTGGTGGTGGCGGAAAAGCCGCCCGGCCTGCTCATGCACCGCACCCACCCGCGCCCGCAGATGTTCTTTCAGGACCTGCTGCGCCGTGAATTGTGGGACGGCGGCCCCCTGCACGTGGTGCACCGGCTGGACCGGGAAACCTCCGGGCTGGTGGTGCTGGCCCGCGACGCCGCCACCGCCGCCCGCCTCAGCCGCCAGTTTCAGGCGCGGCAGGTGGCCAAGCGGTATCTGGCGGTGGTCACCGGCCGCGTGACGGATGACGGCGCCATCGACCTGCCCATCGGCCCCGCCACCGCTTCCGCCGTGCGCAAGAAGCGGCAGGTGGCGCCCCCGGATTCCAAAACCGCCCAAAGTGCCAAAACCATGTGGCGGGTGCTGGACCGGAATGCGGATTGCTCCCTGCTGGAGGTCACCACCGAAGGGGGGCGGCAGCACCAGATCCGGGTGCACCTGGCCCACGCGGGGCATCCGCTGGCGGGGGACAAGCTGTATGGGCCGGACGAGCGGTGGCACCTGCGCTTCCACGCGGACGGCCCGACGCCGGAGATGACCGCCGCCCTGGGGCTGGCGCGCCATGCGTTGCATGCCTCGCACCTGGCCTTCCGGCACCCGGAAAGCGGCCACCCCCTGCGCTTCGACAGCCCGTTGCCGGACGACCTGCCGTTCGGCGCGCCGGTTCCCCTTGCACCGGAGCGGGCAAACCCCTAACATCCGTACCCGGAGCGGGCAGTGCCCGTGCCGGGATTGCCCCCCTTTTTCACCCCCGAATGTTCCGGAACCATGTCCGACCTGCCCCGTCTTCCCGAAATGAACGATCAGGTGATCCAGCGCCTGAAAAAACTGGACACCCTTGCCGAACAGGGCATCGCCCCCTTTGGAGGGCGTTTCGAGGCCGGCGACCGCGCCGGCGACCTGCTGGCCCGCTATGACGATCCCGCCCAGCCGGTGGGGGATGAGGCCCTGGACAAGAGTCCGGTGCGGGTTCAGGTGGCCGGACGGCTGGTGTCCAAACGGCGCATGGGCAAGGCCGGTTTCGCCCACCTGCAGGACGCCACCGGCCGGATCCAGCTCTATTTCAAGAAGGACGTGCTGGGGGAGGCGGCCTACGAGGTCTACAAGGGGTGCGATCTGGGCGACATTGTGGGGGCGCAGGGGGCGCTCATGCGCACCAACTCGGGCGAACTGTCCATCGGCGTCACACACTTCACCCATCTTTCCAAGGCCCTGCGCCCGCTGCCGGAGAAATTTCACGGCCTGACCGACAAGGAAACCCGCTACCGTCAGCGCTATCTGGACCTGATTGTAAACCCGGAGGTGAAGGGTACCTTCGTGGCCCGTTCGCGCATCATCAGCGCGGTGCGTTCGGTGCTCACCCGGGAGGGGTTCCTGGAGGTGGAAACCCCCATGCTTCAGGATCAGCCGGGAGGCGCCGCCGCCAAGCCGTTCGCCACCCACCACAACGCCCTGGGGGTGGACCTGTTTTTGCGCATCGCCCCGGAGCTGTATCTGAAGCGGCTCATCGTGGGCGGTTTCGACCGGGTGTTCGAGATCAACCGCAACTTCCGCAACGAGGGAATGGACCTGACCCACAACCCCGAGTTCACCATGCTCGAGTTCTATCAGGCCTATGCGGACCACACCGACCTGATGCGCCTGACCGAGGCGCTGATCTGTGACGTGGCGGAGCAGGCCGGATGCGGGGAGGAAATCGCCTTCGCCGGACACACGGTGAAGCTGGCCGGGCCGTGGCCCAAAAAGTCGTTCTTCGGCCTGCTGATCGAGGACGCGGGGGTGCCGCGCGACATCCTCTATGACCGGGAGGCGCTGATCGCGTGCGCCCGCGGGAAGGGGCTGGACGTGGCCTCCGAGGCGCCCCTGTCCAAGGTGTGGGATACCCTTTTCGGCCTTGCCGAGGAAAAGCTGATTTCCCCCACCTTCGTCATCGACTATCCGGTGGAACTGTCGCCTCTGGCCAAGCGCAAGGCGGACGATCCGCGCCTGACCGACCGCTTCGAGTTGTTCATCGCCGGGTGGGAGATCGCCAACGGGTTTGCGGAGCTCAACGATCCCCTGGACCAGCGGCAGCGTTTCGAGGCCCAGGCGGCGCAGAAGGCGTCCGGCGACGACGAGGCCCACGGGGTGGACGAGGACTTCCTGCGCGCCCTGGAGCACGGCATGCCGCCTACCGGCGGCGCCGGCATCGGCATCGACCGGCTGGTGATGGTGCTCACCGGCAACACCTCCATCCGCGACGTGCTGCTGTTCCCCCAGATGCGCCCCAAGGCGGGAGATCACTGACCCGGTGCCATTCCCCCTGCTGGTTGCGGTCCGCTACCTGAAGGCGAAAAAACGCCACCGGGCCCTGGCGGTGAACACCGTGGTGTCGGTGGTCGGCGTCATGTGCGGCGTGGCCGCGCTCATCGCCACCCTGGCGGTGATGAACGGCGCCATGGAGGAAATCCGCGACAAGATTCTGGGCACCAACTCCCACGTGGTGGTCACCCACGGCTCGGCCCTGTCCGATTACCCTTCCGCCCTCGAGCGGGTGGCCCGGACGCCCGGCGTGGTGGCGGCGGCCCCGTTCATCTATGGACAGGCCCTGATCACCACCGACCTGGGGGTGCAGGGGGTGGTGCTGCGGGGTGTGGATCCACGGGAGGAAGGACGGGTCACCGATCTGGAGCGCAACATGGTGGCGGGAGAACTGGGCGGGCTGTCGGAGCCGACCGTGCCCGGTTTCGGCCTGTTCGAAGGCGACGATCCGGCCCCGGGGGAGGCTGCCGCCATGTCCCAGCCGGGCATCATCCTCGGGCAGGAACTGGCCATCAAGCTGGGGGTGATGATGGGCACTTCCATCAGCGTGATCTCCCCGGCGGGCGAGATGGGCCCCATGGGCATCATCCCGCGCATCCGCCCGTTTACCGTGGTGGGCATTTTTTCCTCCGGCATGTACGAATACGACGCCTCCATCGCCTACGTATCCCTGACCGACGCACAGGATTTTTTGCAAATGGGCGACCGGGTGACCGGCGTGGAGGTGCGGGTGGTGGACTTCGAGGCCGCGCCGCAGGTGGCCCGCGACCTGCGTGACGCCCTCGGCCTGGACTTCACCGTGCGCGACTGGCGCGACCTGAACCGCAACTTCTTCGAGGCGCTGGCGCTGGAAAAGGCGGTCATGTTCATCATCCTCACGCTCATTATCGTGGTGGCCGCGTTCAACATCATCGGCACCCTGGTGATGATGGTGCTGGAAAAGGGCCGGGAGATCGCCATCCTCAAGGCCATGGGCGCCACCGGGGGCGATATCCTCAAGGTGTTCACCCTCATCGGGCTGATGATCGGCGGCGCCGGGGTGGCCCTGGGGCTGCCGTTGGGGCTTTCCCTCTGCTGGGCGGTGATGAACATGTATGAACTGCCCGGTGACGTCTATTACATCAGCCACATTCCGGTCCACCTGGTGTGGTCGGACGCGGTTGCCGTGTGCGGCGCGGCCATGCTGATTTCGCTGCTGGCGGCCCTGTATCCCGCGTGGCAGGCCGGGCGCATGAGCCCGGCGGACGGGTTGCGCTATGAGTGAACGGCTGCTGACCGCCACCGGCGTGACCCGTACCTATCTGCTGGAAAAATGCCCGGTGGAGGTGCTGCGCGGCGTGGACATGCACGTGGACGCGGGCGAGATGGTGGCCGTGGTGGGGGCCTCCGGCACTGGCAAGAGCACCCTCCTGAGCGTGCTCGGCACCCTGGATACACCCAGCACCGGCACGGTCACCTACCGGGGTCGGAACCTGTTCACGGCCCGCGAGTCGGAGCGGGCCCGGTTCCGCAACCGCCATCTGGGGTTCGTGTTCCAGTTCTCGCAACTGCTGCCGGAGTTTGACGCCCTGGGCAACGCCGCCATGCCGCTGCTGGTGCGCCGTGCCCCCGGGGCCCACGAGCGGGCGCGGGAGGCGCTGGAACAGGTCGGGCTGGGACACCGGCTGCACCACCGCCCCGGCGAGCTGTCCGGCGGCGAACAGCAGCGCGTGGCCATCGCCCGCGCCCTGGTGGGAAAGCCGGAGCTGATTCTGGCCGACGAGCCCACCGGCAACCTGGACAGCCAGACCGGTGACCAGGTGTTCGACCTGCTCGCCTCCCTGGCCCGCCAATCCGGTGTGGCGGTGCTCATGGTCACCCACAACGACCAGTTGGCCGCCCGCTGCGACCGCACCCTGCGCATGACCGACGGCGTGCTGCACGACGCCTGACCCGCCCCCCGCGCGGGAGCCCCCGTTAACAAACATTTAGGAACCGCCGCCGAACGGCCCCGCTATCATCGGGGATGAAACGAGGCGCGGATGGTGCCCGGCATCCCCCCCCCGCCGGGTGGAACCGGAATCCGACCTGAAAAAAAATGTCCTGTGTAATAAGGCGGCCACGGGGGGGATGGGGCTAAGGTGAATTGTTCCCCTTCGTCCAGGGCGTCAACATGCCAATCGGGCCGTGCCGTTCGCTGTCGGCCAGAATTAACGCAACGATGCCGGGCGGAGGGGCTCAATCTTGATCATGAGGGAAACCATGGCCAACAAGAAACTCATTGCAGTGGTGGGCGCCACCGGCGCCCAGGGGGGCGGGCTGGTGCGCGCGATTCTGGCCGATCCGTCCGGCGGGTACGCGGTGCGTGCCATCACCCGCGACACCAACTCGGCAAAGGCCCGGGAACTGGCGCGCATGGGGGCCCAGGTGGTGGCCGCCGACGTGGGGGATCCGGACAGCCTGAACAAGGCGTTTCAGGGGGCATATGGCGCTTTTTGCGTCACCTTTTTCTGGGAGCATTTTTCGCCGGAGCTGGAACTGACCCACGCCCGCAACATGGCACAGGCCGCCAAACAGGCCGGGGTGAAGCACGCCATCTGGTCCACCCTGGAGGACACCCGCAACTGGGTGCCGCTGGATGATGACCGCATGCCGACGCTGATGGGTCAGTACAAGGTGCCTCATTTCGACGCGAAGGGGGAGGCGGACGCGGTGTTCAGGGAGATGGGGCCACCCACCACCTGCCTGCGCACCTCGTTTTACTGGGACAACCTGATTCACTTCGGCATGGGGCCCAAGCGGGGGGCGGACGGCAAGCTGGTGTTCACCCTGCCCATGGGCGACCGCAAGCTGCCGGGCATTGCCGCCAGCGACATCGGCCCCTGCGCCTATGCCATCTTCAAGGCCGGGGAGCGCTACATGGGCAAGACCGTCGGCATTGCCGGAGAGCACCTGACCGGCGCGGAGATGGCGGCGGCCCTGTCCAGGGCCATGAGCGAGGAGGTGGCCTACCAGTCCATGGCGTTCGCGGCCTACCGCAACCTGGGCTTTCCGGGGGCGGAGGACTTGGGCAACATGTTCCAGTTCAAGCACGACTTCAACGCCGATTTCTGCACCGCGCGGGACCCGCAGACCGCCCGTGCCCTGTATCCGGCCACCCACACCTTTGCCTCGTGGCTGGTGGAGCACAAGGGGCAGATTGCCGTTGAATAGGCGGATTGGGAACAACGGGCCGCCCCCTGTCACCGGGGGGCGGCCTTTTTTTTGGCCTGCATGCACCGGGAATCAGGGGGGATCGTCCGGTTGACCGTAACCCCGGGGTGGGATAGCATTTGCATCGGGAGAATGTAAGCACCTTAACTAATTGAGTAACCCTTGAACACCCTCAGTCCCGCATCGCAGGAGAGCGCGTTTTTTCGCGACCTGATCCCTGCCGCCGGGAGGGATTCGGAGGTGGTGCTCAACCTGATTCGCGCGGCGGGGCTGCTGTTTGCGCACCTGGACCGGAACTTCCGCGCCCACGGCATGAGCGAGGCCCAGTTCAACGTGCTGGTGGCGCTGGAAGACCATGACAACGGCATGACCATGGTGGAGATCGCCCGCCGCATGCTGGTGTCCCGGGCGGGAATGTCGGGCCTGATTCGCGGGTTGGAGGGCAAGGGATGGGTGGTGCGGGCCCAGTGCCCGGAGGATGCGCGGGCGTTCCGCATCCAGCTTACCGAGGCGGGGCACCTGGCCCTCGGGCGGGTGCTGCCCGCCCACATGCAGTCGGTGGCCGAGGCGGTGGCGTTTCTGCCCGCCGGGGACAAGGCGAGTCTGATCGGAATTTTAACGCGTCTGCGCGGGCATCTGGCCTGTCTGCGGGCGCACGGGGACGCGGGGGAACCCGCCAACAATCAAACGGGAGAGACAGAATGACCAAGGGCAAACTGAAATGGGGATGGCTGCCGGTGGTGGCGCTGCTGGCGGGGATGCTGACCGCGCCCGAGGCCCGCGCGGCGGGGCAGGAGTGGACGATCGATGTGGGCCACACCAACATCGGTTTTTCCGTCAAGCACATGTTCTCCAACACCACCGGCCGTTTCGACCAGTTTTCGGGCACCCTTACCCTGGATCCGAAAACCGGCACCCTGTCGGCGGTGCGGGGCGAGATCAATACCGCCTCGGTCAACACCAACCACGAGAAGCGCGACGGGCACCTGCGCAGCCCGGACTTCTTCAACGTGGAAAAACATCCGACCATGACCTTTGTGGCCAAGAAGTTCCACACCGACGGTGACGTGCAGCACGTGACCGGCGACTTCACCCTGCTGGGCGTGACCAAGCCGGTGACCTTCACGGTCCGCTACCTGGGCGCCGGCACCGATCCCTGGGGCGGTACCCGCGCGGGCCTCACCGCTACCACCACCATCGATCGGCGCGACTTCGGCATGAAGTGGAGCAAGCTGCTGGATAACGGCGGACTGGTGGTCGGCAACGACGTGACCATCTCCCTCGAAATCGAGGCGATGGTCAAGAAGTAACCGCCGTGGCAATGCCCCGTGGACGTGGACGCGCGCGGCGGTTGCAGCCGGGGCGGCGCCCGCATTAAATGTCCGCATGGTGTACAATAGTGGCCCCCGCGCCGGATCGAAATCCATACCCCGGCGCGGGGGTTTTTTGTGCGTTGCCAGTTTCTTGTCAAAAACGGAATTCTCGGTTAGCGTAGGAACTCTAACGGGACAGTCGGGATGAGCGAGGGATACCCAAGACCATTTAACGCATTGGAAGCGGTGGCGGGAGGAGCGCAGGACGCCGTGGCGTCCCGCACCGAACGGGCGGCATTCCACGATCTGGAGGTGCTCAACACCATGCACCGGATCGCGGACAGCTCCGGCCTGAGCCTCTCCGAGCGTCTGGCAGCCATCGTCAAGGTGGTGGTGTACCACCTGCGCAGCGATGCCTGTTCCGTGTATCTGGAAGACCGGGAGCGGGGCTCCCGCTTTGTGCTGGCCGCCACCCACGGGCTGAACCCGGATGCGGTGGGGCGGGTGTCGCTGGCCCCCGGTGAGGGTGTTACCGGCTGGGTGGGACGGGAGCAGGTGGCGTTGCCGATTGCCGACATCACCCGCGACAATCGCTACAAGATCATCTCCGAAATGGGCGAGGAGGCGTACCGCGCCATTCTCGCCGCGCCCATCCGTCTGGATCAGCGCCTGATCGGCGTGATCAACGTGCAGGCCAGGGTGCCCACCGAGTATGCCCCGCAGCAGGTGCGTCTGCTGGAGACCATCGGCATGCATCTGGGCGGCATCATCCGCACCGCACAGCTTTACGAAGACACGCAGAAACAGCTCAAGCACCTGCGCATCATCAGCGGGGTCGGTCAGGCCCTGGCCTCGACCTTGAACCTGGAAGCGCTGCTGCGCATGGTGATGGAAAAGAGCCGCGAATTGACCCACACCCGCGGCGGTCTGCTGCGCCTGTGGGACGAGGAGCGGCAACAGCTTCTGGTGGAGGTGGCCACCGGCGACCTGCTGCCGGACGAGGAAAGCCGGCCCCTGTATCTGGGCGAAGGGCTGGCCGGCATGGCCGCCCTCAAGCAGGAGACCTATCTGGTCGATAACCGGGAGGGGAGTCGCTACGGGAACCTGCTGCCCAACGGGGTGGTGTCCAACTACCTGTGCGTGCCGGTGGTGGATCAGGGGCGCTGCATCGGCACCATCTCGGTGTTCGACCGGGAACCCACCGAACAGGGGGTGGGATGCCTTTCGGACGACGATGCGGCCCTGCTCAAGGCCCTATCCAATCAGGTGGCGGTGGCGATTCGCAATGCCCGCCTGTACGACGAATTGAACGCGACGGTGAACGACCTGCGGCAGACCCGCGACCTGCTGGTGCAGAACGAGGCGCTGGCCGCCGTGGGCCGCATGGCCGACGCGGTGGTGCAGGAGTTGCGCGTGCCGCTGGTACCCATGGAAGGGCTGCTGAGCCGCCTGCAACGGGACTCCCTGGAGCCGGAGCAGCGCGAGACCTACGTGGCCATGGTGCTGCGCGAAACCAAGCGCATGGGGGCGTTTCTCAATCAGGTGCTGGAGTTTGCCCGCAGCGACACGGTGATTACCGAGTCCACCGACGTGGATGAATTTTTGACCGGCGTGATCTCGCCCCGCCGCATCCGGCTGGCCGCGCACGGCATCGGCGTGGTCATGCGCCTGAATGCCGGGGTGCACGTGCCGGTGGATGCGGAGCAACTGGGGCGGGCCCTGGTCCACATTCTGGACAACGCGGAAAAGGCCATGCCCATGGGTGGCACCCTCTACCTGCGCACCGAGCGGTGCATGTTCCCGGTGCTCGGACGGCGCACCGAAGGGGTGTGCATCACCGTACACGACAGCGGGACGGGCATTACCGAAAGCGCCCTGCCGCACCTGTTCGAGCCGTTCTACACCACCCGCGAGGGCGGGCGGGGGCTGGCGCTGGCCATTGCCTACCGCATCGCCCGTTCCCATGGCGGCACGCTGCTGGCCAGCAATCCGCCTGACGGCGGTGCCGAGTTCAGCCTGTTTCTGCCCCTTGCCGGGCAGCAAGACCGGTAGCCTCGGCCACCCATCCGCCGATCATCTCCAGTCCCGCATCCCAGAACCCCGGCGCGGTGATGTCGATCCCGGCGCGGGACAGGATCGCCTCCGGCCGGTCGCTGCCGCCCGCCGCCAGCAGTTCCATGTAGCGCGGGGCGAAGGCGGGCCCTTCCTCCAGGTAGCGGGCGTACAGGGCCAGCACCAGCAGTTCCCCGAAGGCATAGGCATAGCAGTAGAACGGCGTATGCACGAAGTGCGGGATGTAGCTCCACCACCCGGCATATTCGTCGCGCAGGGTCAGGGCGTCGCCGAACATGGGGCGGTTGGCGTCCATCCACAACTGGTCCAGCCGCCCGGTGGACAGTTCCCCCTCGGCGGCGCGCGCCGCGTGGGCGGTCTGCTCGAAGCGGGTCATGGCCACCTGCCGGAACACGGTGGAAAAGGTGTCCTCCAGCTTGCCGCACAGCAGCGACAGTGCCTCCGGGGTGCCTTCCAGCCGCTTGCGCAATTCCGAAAACACCAGCATCTCGCCGAACACGCTGGCGGTTTCGGCGGTGGTCAGCGGGGTGTCGGAGCCGAAGTAGCCCCGTTCCCGCGCCGCCCACTGGTGTACCCCGTGTCCCAGTTCGTGGGCCAGCACCATCACGTCCCGCGGGCGTCCCAGGTAATTGAGCATCACGTAGGGGTGGGCGGATGGCGCGACCGGATGGGCGAATGCGCCACCGCGCTTGCCGGGGCGGATTTCCGCGTCGATCCACCGCCGCTCGAAGAACATGGCGGCGGTATCGGCCATTTCCGGCGAGAATTTCCGGTAGCTGTCCAGCACCATCCGCTTCGCCTCGTCGAACGGGATCATGCCCGCGTCGCCAATGGGCGCGTAGCGGTCATAGTCCATCAACTGCGGGATGCCCAGCAGCTTTCCCTTGAGCCGGTAATAGTCGTGCACCATGCCCGTGTGCCGCTCGCAGGCGTCCAGCAGGGCGTCCACGGCGGGGCCGGAGATCTCGTTGCCCAGGTTGCGGGACGCCATGGGGCCGTCATAGGCGCGGATTTCGGTTTCCGACGCATGGTCGGCAATCAGCGTGTTGTAGATGAAGGTGAGCAGGGGCGACAGTTCCTTCAGGCCGGCGGTGAGGGCGTCGGCGGCGGCCTTGCGGGTATCCCGGTCGGCATCGGAGAGCAGTCCCAGCACTTCCTCCTCGGACAGTTGGCGGGTTTCCCCCTTGTCGGTGAAGGGGAACCGGGCCCGGGACAGGGTTTCGTCGAACAGGCGGGCAAAGGCGCGGGCGCCGGTGTTGGCCTTGCGGTCCAGAATCACTTCCTCCCCCTCGGTGCGCCGGTGGGGCGTGAAATCGCGCTCGCGGATCAGGTGGTGGCGGTAGTGGGCCAGATCCGCATGCTCGATCAGCGGGCGGGCCTGCGCCTCGGGCAGGGCGGCCCACTCCAGTTCCACGAACACCAGATCGGCGCGCATGGCGGTGAGCCGCTCGCGCACGCGGGTCAGCAGGGCGCCGTGGGCGGGAGCGGTGGTGTCGCCGGAGAAGGTCAGAAAGGCGAAGGCGGACAACACCCCGGCGTCCTGCCAGATGTCCTCCAGTTCACGCAGCATGGCGGCCAGATCGGCGGCCTTGGGCGGGCCGTTGGAAATGGCGCCCCGGTGGGCCTTCTCGAAGGCGCGGGCACGTTCCGCCAGGCGCTTCAGATCGGTTTCGATGGTGGGGTCGTCGATCCCCGCGTACAGGTCGGTCAGGTCCCAGGTTATGCCGTGGGCGGCGGTATCGGTCATTGGTTGGCTCCGTTGGGGTGGATGCGGGCGGGCATCCGGTTGCCCACGCCCATCCACCCCACTATACTGCGGGACGGGGGTCGTGGGCAGCCGCTTTTTCATAGGGTTGCGCGTTCCCGGGTTTGACTTTGGTTTTTATCCATCTTCGGGTTACGGGGGCCTTCCATGTCGCATGTGCACCATAAACAGCAGGCGAAAGCGCCGGTGGGGGCCTGGGTGGTGACCTGCTCCGACACCCGCACCGAGGCCACCGACGAGAGCGGCAGGCTGGTGCGCGAACTGCTCGACAAGGACGGCCACACCCTGACCGGCTATTCCCTGGTGCCGGACGAACCGGCGGTGATCCGGCAGGCGCTGGCGGACGCGGCGGCCCACGATGGCACCCAGGTGGTGCTGATCAACGGCGGCACCGGCATCTCGCCGCGCGACTCCACCTATGAAGTGGTGGCCGGGATGATCAACAAGCGCATCGACGGCTTTGGCGAGTTGTTCCGCTATCTGAGCTACAAGGAAATCGGCTCCTCCGCCATGATGAGCCGCGCCGTGGCCGGTGTGGCGGGACGGGTGGTGATCGTGGCCATGCCGGGCTCCCGCGCCGCCGTGCGGCTGGCCATGGAGGAGCTGGTTTTGCCGGAGTTGCGCCACATGGCGTGGCTGTTGAAACCATGAACCTGCAACGGTGACAACCGTACCCATACAGAAGGGCGATATGAGAGAGATTCAACGCAGCTGCCAGCAGATCAAGGAGCGCATCGATCAGGGGGACGAGTTCCTGCTTCTGGACGTGCGCGAGGTGCCGGAACGGGCCTTCTGCAACATTGATGGCAGCCTGCACATTCCCATGAACCAGGTGCCGGCGCGCATGGCCGAACTGGACCGGGACAAGGACATCGTGGTGTTCTGCCACCACGGCGTGCGCAGCTTCCAGGTGGCCGCATACCTCAAGGCCAACGGATTTGAGAACGTATACAATCTGGACGGCGGCATCGACCAGTGGTCGCTTACCGTCGATCCACAGGTGCCGCGCTACAATTGATCCGCAGCCGGACGTTTTTGTTTTTGTTTTTTTGAACTCCAGCACAACACGGGGTGGATTCGGGGCCGTGTCCTGATATGGTTGGGCCGGACACCATGCGCATCTGTTATTTTGGCACCTATTCCGACCAGTCCGGCTACCCCATGAACCGGGTGCTGCTGGCGGGCCTCGAGGCCGCTGGCGCCACGGTGATTCCGTGCCATGTGCGGGTGTGGGCCGACGCCGCCGACAAGATGGCGGCCAACGGGGCGCTGGGCATGCTGGCGCGGGCCGCGCGCATGGCGCTGGCGTGGCTGCGGCTGGGGATCAAATTTTATCACCTGCCGGATTACGACGTGCTGGTGGTGGGCTACCTGGGCCATTTCGACCTGTTTCTGGCCAAGGCCCTGTCCCGCTTCCGGCCCCGCCCGGTGGTGCTCAACGCCCTCATCTCCCTGTACGACACGGTGGTGGTGGACCGGGGCATGATCTCCGCGCGCAACCCCCTGGCGCGCCTGCTGTGGCACCTGGATCGGGCGGCCTTCTCCATGGCCGACGCGGTGCTGATCGACACCACCACCCACGCCCGCCATCTGGCGGAAACCTTCGGCATCCCCCGGGAAAAGTGGATCACCGTGCGGGTGGGGTCCGATCCGGCGGGACTGCCGGATTTCCCGTCCCCGCCGCCGGTGGAAAAGCCGGTCACCGTGCTCTATTTCGGCACCTACATCGCCCTGCACGGGGTGCCGGTGATTCTGCGCGCGGCGCGCAAGCTGGCCGGAGAGCGGGACATCGTGTTCCGCATGGTGGGACGCGGGCAGGAGGTGGCCAGCGCCCGCGACATGGCCCGCGACCTGCCCAACGTCACCTTTGTGGAACGGTGGGTGGACCGCCCGGAACTGCTGGCGGAAATTGCCGCCGCCCACATGTGCCTGGGGGTGTTCGGCACCGGCAGCAAAACCGCCCGGGTGATCCCGTGCAAGGTGTTCGACGCCCTGGCCATGGGCCGCCCGGTGATTACCGCCGACAACGAGGCGGTGCGCGAATTGCTCACCGGCGCGGGGGACGCGGTGCTGGTGCCCGCCGGGGATTCCGACGCGCTGGCGCGGGCCATTCGCGGGCTGGCCTTCGATCCGCCCCGGCGGGCGTCGCTGGGGGAAACCGGCTTTCGCCGTTTCCGCGCCGGGTGCACCCCGGAGGCCATTGGCGCCGGGGTGATCGCCGGGTTGGCGTCCCGCTTTCCGCACGCGGCCGGGGAGCGTTCGTGAACCGCATCATCCACCGGCTGGTGGCCCGCGGCGTGGCCCGCGCCATCGCCCCGGCGTTGCGCTATGCGGCGCGTCTGGAGGAGGTGGACCGGCTGCCGGAGGACGACGGCCTGCTCAAGGCGTTGCTGGAGGGGGAGGCGGCCGGGGAGGGGCCGGTCCATTACCTGCTCAACGGCCATTTCAACCACGATACCGATCTGGTGACGCGCCTGAAGGGGCTGCACGCGCGCATGGCGCGGGGCGACCGGGTGGTGGCGGTCTGCTACGGCACCCTGCTGCGCGGAGTGGCCGCCCGCTTCGGACTGACGGTGGTGGCCGCCAGCCGGGAGAACACCGTCACCCGCTACGACGTGGCCGACATCGCGCGGCTGGCCGGGTTTGAGATGGTCCTGCTGCGCCGCCCGAGGGTGCTGGGCTTTTGCGTGGCGTGGGTGGTCTATCTGCGCCCGGTAAAGCCCGACCCCATGCCCCCGTCCGTGAGCGTGATCGTCCCGGCGCGCAACGAGGCGGGCAATATTCCCCGCCTGTTCGACGAGATGCCGCGCTTTCCCGGCCCGACGGAGATCATTCTGGTGGAGGGACACTCCACCGACGGCACCGCCGACGCCATCCGGGGCGAAATGGAACGCCGCCAGCCGTTGCCCGGCACCACCTGGCACGCACTGACCCAGCCCGGCAGTGGCAAGGATGACGCGGTCTGCCACGGCCTGCGGCACGCCACGGGGGAACTGTGCGTGATTCTGGACGCGGACCTGACCGTGCCCCCGGCCATGCTGCTGCGTTTTTACGAAACCTGCCGCGACGGGCTGGCGGATTTCGTCAACGGCTCCCGCCTGCTGTATCCGGTGGCGGGGGAGGAAATGCGGTTTTTCAACCGGGTGGGCAATGTGCTGTTCGTGCATCTGCTGTCCCGCGTGCTGGGCATGCGCGTGACCGATGCCCTGTGCGGCACCAAGCTGTTCCGGCGCGACGACTGGCTGCGCATGCGCCGCTGGCGGGAGCGCTTCGGAAGCGGTGACCCGTTCGGCGATTTTGACCTGCTGTTCGCCTGCGCCGACCTGGCCATCGGTTGCGTCAACCTGCCGGTGCAGTACGCAACCCGCACTTACGGCAGCACCAACATCCACCGCTTTCGCTCCGGGTGGAGCCTGCTGCGCATGACCCTGCGGGGGGTGGTCTGGTTCCGTCTGAAGGGGCCGGCATGAAGCCCTTGGTTTCCGTCATCATCCCGGTGCGCAACGGGGCCGCCACGGTGGGCGAGGTGCTGGATGCCCTGGCGGCGCAGGAGTGGCCAACGGACCGGATGCAGGTGATCGTGGCCGATAACGGCTCCACCGACGGCACCGGGGAGGTGGCCCGCGCCCGGGGTGCCACGGTGGTGGTGGAGGATCAGGTGTTCAGTGCCGCCGCCGCCCGCAACCGGGGCATCGACGCCGCCGAGGGCGACATCCTGCTGTTCGTGGACTGCGATTGCGTGATGGAGCCGGGGTGGGTTTCGGCGCTGGTGGCGGCCCTGGAAGGGGAGAATGCCGATCTGGCGGGGGGCGCGGTGCGCAGCCGGCTGGGGCGGCGTCCGTTGCTGGGGCACTACGAGGATTTGAGTTATGCCCGGCAGGAGGCGCGCATCCGGGAGCACGGGGTGTCCGGCACCGGCAATCTGGCGGTGCGCCGGGCGGTGTTCGACGCGGTGGGGCCGTTTCGCGCCGACCTGCGCCAGGGGGAGGATGACGAGTTTTGCCAGCGCGTGGTGGCCGCCGGGTTTGTCATTGCCTTCGCGCCGGGGGCAGTTGTGTACCGGGCGCCGGTGGAGAGTGTGGCCGCCCTGCTGCGCCGCCAGTACCGATCCGGGCGGACGGAGGTGGCCCTGCTGGCGGCAGGGGGGCAACTGGTGCGCGCTCCGGGAAGCTCCTACCTGTCGCGCAAGCGGGCCTATGTGGCGCGGGTGCTGAGGGCGCAAGGGGTGCCGTGGTTCCACCGGATCGGGGTGATCGTCCTCAACCTGGCCGCCAGTGTGGCCCAGTGGCTTGGCCGCCGTTCGGGTGGAAACCGGTAATGCCCGAACTTCCCGAGGTGGAAACCACCCGCCGGGGGATCGAACCCCACGTGGCGGGCGCGCGCATTCTGCGCGTGGCGGTGCGTGAGGCGCGCCTGCGCTGGCCGGTGCCGCCGGAGGTGAACCGCGCGGCCGGGCAGCTGGTGCGCCGGGTGGCCCGCCGCGCCAAATACCTGTTGCTGGAACTGGAATCCGGCTGCCTGATCGTGCATCTGGGCATGTCCGGCAGTCTGCGCCTGGTGGCCGCGGACGCCCCGCCGGGCAAACACGACCATGTGGATCTGGTGCTGGAAGGGGGAAGCTCCCTGCGCCTGACCGATCCGCGCCGGTTCGGATGCCTGTTGTGGAGCGACGACGGTCACCACCCCCTGCTGGAGAAACTGGGGCCGGAACCGCTGGAAGCGGACTTTTCCGCCGGGTATCTGCACGCCCGCTCCCGTGGGCGGCGGGTGGCGGTTAAGCATTTTCTGATGGACGGGCAGGTGGTGGTGGGGGTGGGCAACATCTACGCCAACGAGGCCCTGTTTCTGGCCGGAATCGCGCCGACCCGGCCCGCCGGACGGGTATCCCTGGCCCGCTATACGGCGCTGGCCGAGGCCGTGCGCACCGTGCTGGCGCGGGCCATCGAGGCCGGCGGTACCACCCTGCGGGACTTTGTGGGGGGCGATGGCAAGCCGGGCTATTTTGCCCAGGAACTGCGGGTGTATGGACGCACCGGGCAGCCGTGCCCCCGCTGCGGAACCGCCGTCAGGGGCGGTCAGTTGGGGCAGCGCTCGGCGTTCTGGTGCCCCCAATGCCAGCGCTAGGGGGCAGGGAGCGGTAAATTTGCTCCAACGGCGGGGACACCGCGCCGTTGGCTTCCGCCCGCCGGTAGAGCGCACGCGCGTCGTCAAAACGGCCCGCGGCCCGGTAGGCGATGATCAGGTTGGCGTATATCGTCGGGGAGCCGGGATCGAAGTTCAGGGCCTGTTCCATGCGGACAATGCCCGCGGGCAGATCGCCGCCACGGGCCAGGGTGATTCCCAGATTGGTCAGCGCCTCCGGGTAGCGGGGACGCAGTTCGATGGCCCGCTGGTAGGAGGCGCGGGCCGCGTTCAGGTCGCCCTCGATCTCCTGGACCACCCCCAGGTTGAAGTGGGCCGGGGCGTAGCGGGGATACAGGCGGATGGCCTCGGCAAGCGCCTGTCGGGCGCCGGTCATGTCGCCAAGCCGTTCCAGGGCGCTGCCCAGGTCCGAATGCACCGAGGCCTCATTGGGATAGATGGCGATGGATTTGCGGTATTCCGCCACCGCGCCGGGCAGGTCACCCCCCTCTTGCAGGGCGGTGCCCAGGTTGGCGTGGGCGCGGAAATCCCCCGGCGCCTTGGCCACCGCATCCCGCCACAGGGAAAGGTTGCTGCCCCACACCGGGTTGCGCAGCACGGTGCCCGTGCCGAGTACCGCCACCACCACCGCCACCGCCACCAGCGAGCGGCGCTCCGGCAGCAATGGCCGCCAGGCGGCCAGAATCGCCCCCACCGCCAGCAGGATTCCGGCCGCGGCCAGATACCCACGGCTCTCCTGCAACGGGGTGTTCATGGGCAACAGGGTGGTGGGGGCCAGGGCGATCAGAAACAGTCCCCAGCCGAAGGCGGCCGCTGGAATCTTCCGCCATACGGCCACCGCCCCGGCGGTGATGCCCAGCAGCAGCAGACCGCACACGGCGGCCGTCAGCGACGGGCCCGCGGCGGGGAAGGCGTGCACCACGCTCAGTCCCACCGGCACCAGCATCAGCCACAGGAATTTGGCCAGCACCATGGCCTGAAGCCACAGATTCTCGCCGATGCCGCGCGGTCCCACACCGCCGCCCGCCACCTTGAGCAGGTAGGCCAGGTGCCCCTGCCAGACCAGAAACCCCAATGCCAACCCCAGCGCCGCCGCGTGCAGTCCGTAGCCGTGCAGGCCGTAGCGGCGCGCGGCGGGCGGCGGGTAGAGCAGGTCGTAAAGCAGGAACAGGGCGGGAGTGACCACCGCCACCTCCTTGGTCAGCACCGCCGCCAGGGTGCAGGCGAAGGCGCCGCCCAACCGGGCGTAACGCCCGGCGCCCCGCCCCTGCCGGGCGGCGATGAACAGCAGCAGCGCCCCCAGCATGAAGGTGGCGCTCAGCACCGAGGAGCGGGCGGTGATGTAGTTCACCGCTTCCGTGTGAAACGGGGTGACCAGAAAGACGGCCCCGGTGGCCACCGCCCACGGCCCCGGCACCCCCAGGCGCCGGCTCAGGGCCACCAGCATCAGCGCGCAGGCCACATGCAGCAGCAGGTTGACCAGGTGAAACCCGGCCACCCCGTCGCCGGTGACCATGAAGTTGAACAGGTAGCTCACCAGCAGCATGGGCCGGTAGTGGGTGGCCGTGGGTTCGGTGGGGGCGAAATAGTGGCGCCCGGCGCTGGGCACGAACACGTCCTTCAGGATGCCGGGGTCGTGCAGGTAATGGTTCTGGGCGATGCCGTGGGCATCGTCGAAGTGAAACGGGTTGTGCAGGGCGTTGGCATACAGCCCCAGCGCGGCCACCAGAAACACCAGGGGCAGCAGCAGGCGGCGCGCGCCCGGCCGTTGGATCAGGGGGACAGCGCTCACGCGGCGGCGCGCACCCGGTCCAGGCCACGGGCCGCGGCCCAGCACCAGATCAGTTTGGCCAGCAGCACCACCGGAAACGCGGCCGCATCCCGCACCAGTTCCGGGTGGCGGAACCAGATGCGCAGGGTGGCCCCCAGCGCCAGCAGGGGCGAGAACAGGCGCAGGGTCCAGGCGCTTTTCAGATACCACGGGGTGCCCAGCAGGTCCGCATGGCGGCCGCGCACCACAATGGAGTCCGGCGCCCAGGCGGCGGCGTGGCGCAGGAACCCGCCGAAATCGGCGCGCCCGTGGTGATGGGCGGCGGGCGCCGTGGGCTCGAAGTACATGGGATACCCCTTGCGGGACAGGCGCATCATCAGGTCGAAGTCCTCCCCGCACACCAGGGTTTCGTCAAACCCGTTGACCTCCTGCAGCAGCAGTTTGGGCAGACACAGGTTGGCGGCGGACAGGTGAAACCCGCGCGGGGGGCCCGCCGGGGTGGAGGGCAGAAACCCGTGGGCGGCGGAGATGTTGTCCGCCACCCGCCAGAAGCCTTCGCGGGGGAAGGTGAGCGCGCCGCCCACGATCGGGTGCCCCTGGGCGTGGGTGGCCAGCATGCGCGCCATCCAGTGCGGCTCGGGGATGCAGTCCGCATCCAGAAACAGCACGGTTTCGCCGCGCGCCTCGCGAATGGCCAGGTTGCGGGCCTCGGAAGGGGTGTAGTCGCGTTCGGTTTCCAGAAAGCGCACCCGGGGATCGACGGGAATCACCCCGTGCCGGTCCCTTCCGGCCACGATCACCTCGAAGGATTGATCCACCCCCTGCTGGGCCAGAACCGCATTTACGGTGTCGCCCACACGGGGACAGTGCAGGTTCGGAATCAGGACCGACAGGGTGGGATTATCTACAAACATATGCGATTCATGGCCTTTTGGAGGGGCGCCGCCCCGCGACAAATGTAGCATATTCACCGCAAACCGCTTGCACGATGGCCGTTGGCGCTGTGGTATGATTCCGGCCTTTCGACGATGCCCACCATGTGCCGACCCATATTAAAATCCACCTTCGGGGTTATGTTGCTGTTGCTGTGCGGCCTGCTGCCGCCGTTGCCCGCCCTTGCGGAGGGGCCGGAGGAGTTGCTGGGCCGCACCGTGACCCGCATCGAGGTGGTGGGTGTGCGTCAGATCGCCCCCGGCACCGTGTCCGGGCAGCTCGATACCGAGCCGGGTTCGCCGCTCTCCGCCGCCACCGTGCGGCGGGACATCGAGGCCGTGTTCGGGCTTGGCTTTTTTTCGGACGTGGTGATCGAGGGGGAGCCGGAGGGGAGCAACGGCGTGGTGGTCACCGTGCGCGTGACCGAGTTGCCCGCGCTGGCCGGCGAGGTGCAGGTCAAGGGCAACCGCAAGGTGCTCAAGGACACCCTGCTGGGGCACGCCACCGGCATGGATTCCGGGGCATTTCTGACCCCGGCGGACGTTCTGCGCGCCCGGCGCGGCATGCTGGCGGACTATTTTGACGAAGGGTACCTGCAGGCCACGGTGGTTCCGGTGGAGGTGGAGTCCACCGATGAAGCGACCGGCGCCCCCATCGTGGATCTGGCCTTCGTGGTGGAAGAGGGCAAAAAGACCCGGGTCCGCCACATCGGGTTTTCCGGGAACACCGCCTTTTCCAACCGCACCCTGCGCGGAAAGCTGAAAAGCAAACGGCGCTTCTGGGCCACCAGTTGGCTGACCGGTTCCGGCATCTACCGCGAGAGCCACGTGGAAGAGGACGTGCTGCGGCTGGAGGATTTTTACCAGAACCAGGGGTTCATGGACGTGTCGGTCAGTCCGCCGAACGTGGAACTGTCCGACGACCGGCAGTGGTATTCGCTCACCTACCCGATTGTGGAGGGGCCGGTGTACCGCATCGGCGAGGTGTCCGTGGCCCACGGCGACAAGCTTCCCGAAGCGGATCTGATGAAGGGGCTGGAACTGGCCACCGGCAGCGTCTACAGCCGGGACGCCATGCGCCGCAACCTGGGCATGCTGACCGACCGGCTGGGTGAAGTGGGGTACGCGCTGGCACGGGTGGAGCCGGAGTTCGACCGCGACCCCGAAACCGGCACCGTGGACGTTCGCTATATGGTGACCGAGGGGGACCAGATCACCATCCGCCGCATCAATGTTCGGGGCAACACCAAGACCCGCGACAAGGTGATCCGGCGCGAGGTGCGCCAGCAGGAGGGCGAGGTGATCAACACCTCCCTGTTGCGGCGCACCTACCAGCGCATTCTCAATCTCCAGTATTTCGGGTCGGTGGATATTGATACCAAGGAGGCGGGCCCCGGTCTGCTGGATCTGGACATCACGGTGGAGGAAAAATCCACCGGGCAGTTTTCCATCGGTGGCGGCTATAGCTCCAACGACGGGCTGGTGGGGCTGATGGAAATCACCCAGGGCAACCTGGGCGGGCGCGGCCAGACCCTGAGCGGCAGGCTGGAGCGCAGCGGACGGCGCACGGTGTATAACCTGCGCTTTGCCGAGCCGTACCTGTTCGACACCAACCGCTCCTTCGGTTTCGACCTGTACCGTTCCGAGCGCGATTTCGAGTCCTACGATGAAAAACGCATTGGCGGCGGGGTGAACCTGGGCCGTTCCTACGGCGAATACCTGTCGGCCTCCCTGGCTTATCGCTACGAGGTGCTGGACCTGAAGTCGCCGACCGGAACCATACCCGGCAGCCCGCTGCTGGAGGCGCAGTTGGGAAGGTCGCGCTCCAGTTCCGTGGGCGCCAACATGGCCTGGGACAGCCGCGACAACTATCTTGACCCGCGTCGGGGCATGCGCCACACCCTGCGCACCGAGGTGGGCGGCGGCTATCTGGCGGGCACCAACGACTACGTGAAGGGCGTGCTCGACAATTCGGTGTTCTTTCCGCTGCTGCGCAGCATGGCCTTCGCGGTACGCTCCCAACTGGGATATGGCGCGGGCTACAGCAAGAGTGAACTGCCGGCCGGTGAGCGGTTCTTTGTGGGTGGCATCCGCACGGTGCGCGGCTTCAACTGGGGCGAGGCGGGACCTCTTGGCACCACCGGCGACCCCATTGGCGCGGACAAGATGTGGGTGATGACCGGCGAGATCACCTTCCCGCTGGTGACCGAGGCCAACATCAAGGGTGCCCTGTTCACGGACTGGGGAGCGGGCTTTGACACCGGCAGGGATATTGCCGCCGGCCGGATGAACCTGAGCGTCGGCTGGGAAATCCGCTGGATGAGCCCGGTGGGGCCCCTGCGCTTCGGTTATGGCCGGGTGCTGGTTGACAAGCGGCATCCCGATTTTCAACGCCGGGGTGACCAGTTCTTCGATTTCGGAACGTTTTTCTAGCCTGCTGCCGCCGCCCGGGGTTTCAAGCGGCCGGGCAACCCATGTATTCTTTTAAGCCGGTCGCCACACGTGGTGGCGCCGGGATGGAGAGGAAGGCCGATCATGCGTGTTTTCGGAATGCTGGCCCTGCTGCTGGCCGGGCTGCTGGCGTCCCCTGCGGCCCATGCCGCCGACGCGGTGAAAATGGGGTGGGTTCGGGCCCAGGTGGTGCTTGAGAGCACCGATGCCGGGGGAAAAATCCGTTCCCAGAGCGATGAATACATTGCCGCCCGCCAGAAGATCATCGATCTGGAGCAGGGTGAGCTGGAAGCAATGGAAAAGAAGCTCAAGGCGCAGGCGTCGCTGCTCAGCGAACAGGCCCTGGCCGAGAAAGAGGGCGAGTTCCGCAAGAAGCTGGAGCGGTACCGGGAAAAGGTTACCGAACTGGCCATGGAGATCGAGCACAAGCAGGCGGAACTGCTGGCCGAGTTCAGCGGTATCCTGAAGGCGACGGTGGCCAGCGTGGCCCGGCGGGAGGGGTATGCGTTTGTGTTCGATTCCCCGGAGGACGGCATGCTGGTGTATGCCGATCCGGCCCACGATCTGACCGACAAGGTGATCGCGGAACTCAATGCCGCATCCAAGTCCGAGTAAGCGCCACACCCTGGCGGAGCTTGCCGAACTGGTCGGCGCGCGCCTGATCGGTGACGGGCGGGTGGAAGTGGACGGCATCGCGCCCATTGCCGAGGCCGGTCCCACCCAGCTCACCTTCGTGGCCAACCCCCGCTACCTCAAGGAACTGGCCACCACCCGCGCCGCAGCGGTACTGGTGGCGGAGGAAAGCGGGATTTCCGCCGGGCAACTGGTGGTGCGCTCACCCTACGCCGCCTATGCGCGGCTGATGAACCATTTTTATGCCGTTCCCCGCCAGGCGCGGGGGGTAAGCGCCGATGCCCGGGTGGATGCCTCGGCCAAAGTCGGTGTGGAGCCGGACATTGGCGCGTTCGTCACCGTCGGCCCCGGCGCGGTGCTGGGCGACCGGGTGACCCTGCATCCCGGCGTGCGCGTGGGCGAAGGGGTGGTGGTGGGCGACGACGTGACCCTGCACCCCAATGTGGTGCTCTACCCCGGTTGCCGCATCGGCCACCGGGTGATCGTGCACGCGGGCACCGTGGTGGGCAGCGATGGATTCGGATATGCCACCGACGGCGGCGTGCATCACAAAATTCCCCATGTGGGCGGTGTGGTGGTGGGGGACGATGTGGAAATCGGCGCCTGCTGCACCATCGATCGCGGGGTGCTGGGCGACACGGAAATCGGGCCCGGCAGCAAGCTGGACAACCTGATTCAACTGGCCCACAACGTGCGGATCGGTCGCGGCTGCCTGCTGGCGGCGCAAACCGGTATCGCCGGCAGCACCCACCTGGGTGACTATGTGGCCACGGGCGGGCAGGCCGGGTTTTCCGGCCATCTGTCGGTGGGCAGCCAGGTGCAGGTGGCGGGCAAGGCGGGCGTCACCAAGGACGTGGGCGACCGCGAGGTGGTTTCCGGATTTCCCGCTCTGCCGCACCGGGAGGCGCTTCGCGCCCAGGCGGCGCAGGCCCGTATTCCCGAACTGCGGGAACGGGTGAAGAAGCTGGAACAGCAACTTTCCGGGCGGAAATCGCCCGAAACCAACGATTGATCGGAAGGGCAGATGGAACTGGATATCAAAGAGATCATGCGCGTGCTGCCGCACCGCTATCCGTTTTTGCTGGTGGACCGGGTGGACGAGGTGGTCCTTGGCGAGCGCATCGTGGCCACCAAGAACGTGACCATCAACGAGCCGTTTTTTCCGGGCCACTTTCCGGGGCATCCGATCATGCCCGGGGTGTTGCTGGTGGAGGCCATGGCCCAGGTGGGTGGCATTCTGGCCTATAAAACCGCCGAAGCCGCGGCGGGAGAAGGGGACCTTGGCACCAAGCTGACCTACTTCATGGGCATCGACAACTGCAAGTTCCGCCACCCGGTGGGGCCGGGGGATACCCTGCGCATGGAACTGACCGTGACCAAGTCCCGCCCCCCATACTGGAAACTGAACGGGCGGACCTATGTGGGCGACAAGCTGGTGTGTGAGGCGGACCTGGCGGCAATGCTGACGGATGGCTGAAATGACTGAAACCGCAATTCATCCCACCGCGTTGGTGGACCCGAAGGCCGAACTGGGCAGCGGCGTATCGGTCGGTCCGTTCACGGTGATCGGGCCGCAGGTGCGGGTGGGGGATGGATGTGAGATCGGCAGTCACGTGGTGCTGTCCGGAAACACCACCATCGGTCCCGGCAACCGGATTTTTCCTCACAACGCCATTGGTGGAATTCCGCAGGATCTCAAGTATGCGGGTGAGGACACCCGCCTCGAGATCGGCGAACGCAACACCTTCCGCGAGTTCATGACCGTGAACCTGGGCACCGAGGGCGGCGGCGGGGTCACCCGCATCGGCAACGGCAACCTGTTCATGGCCTATGTGCACGTGGCCCATGACTGCATCATCGGCGACCGCACCATTTTAGCCAACGCGGTGACCCTGGCGGGCCATGTGGAAGTGGAGGACGGCGCGGTGGTGGGCGGGCTGTCGGCGGTGCACCAGTTCACCCGTATCGGCTCGCTGGCGATGATCGGCGGCTGCTCGGCGGTGGATCAGGACGTGGCCCCGTTCTGCATGGCCATTGGCAACCGGATCAGCCTGCGCGGTCTGAATCTGGTGGGTCTGAAGCGTCTGGGGCTGTCCCGCGACGATATTCGCATCCTGAAGGACGCCTATGGCGAATTGTTCACCACCGATCGGCCCCTCAAGGAATCGGTGCAGGTGATTCAGAACAAATGGCCGAAGGACATTCGGGTGGCACGGTTGGCGGCCTTCGTCGAGGCCAGCGAGCGCGGGGTGTGTCGCTGAGCGATTCCCCCTGTCTGTTCCTGTCCGCCTGCGAAGCGTCGGCGGACCTGCATGGCGCCCGGCTGATGGCGGCGATCCGCGCCCTGCGGCCGGGAGTCCGCTTTGTCGGCATCGGCGGCGACCGAATGATCGGCGAAGGGCTGGAGGCGGTGTTTCATGCCCGCGACCTCAGTGTGATGGGCATTGTGGAGGTCCTCGGCCGTCTACGCACCATCCGCGCGGCCTTTTCGAAGGCGGTGGCGGCGCTGGGTGCCGGAGTGGACCGGGCGGTGCTGATCGATTCCGCATCGTTTAACCTGCGTCTGGCGGAGCATGCCCTGGGTGCCGGCGTGCCGGTGACCTATTTCATCGCCCCCAAGGTCTGGGCCTCGCGGGCGGGGCGCATGGCCAAAATCCGCCGGGTGGTGGACCATATGATGGTGATCCTCCCCTTTGAACAAAAACTATTTCAGGACGCCGGCGTGCCGGTGACCTACGTGGGCAATCCGCTGGTGGATGAGCAGGCGGAAGCCCTTGCCGCCGCCCCCGCGGGCGGGTGGAAGCCGTCCAGTTTCGGCCTGGACGACGCTCGCCCCACCGTGGCCCTGCTGCCCGGCAGCCGGCCCGGCGAAATCCGCCACATCCTGCCGGGGCTTCTGGCGTCCGCTCAATCCCTGCACTCCCGCCTTCCACATGCCCAGTTCCTGCTGCCGGTGGCACCCACCGTGGACGGGCCGGAGCTGCGCGCGCGGGTGGCCGGGGCCGGGGTGCCGGTGACGGTGGTGGCGGGGCAGGCGGTGCCGGTGCTGAATGCCGCCCATGTGGCCGCGGTGGCGTCGGGAACCGCAACCCTGCAGGCGGCGTTGGCCGGAACCCCGTCGGTGATTGTGTACCGGGTGAACCCGCTGACCTGGATGATTGCGCGTCCGATGGTCAAGCTGCCGTATGTGGGGCTTTCCAACCTGGTGGCCGGACGCGAGGTGATGCCGGAACTGTTGCAAGGGGATTTCCGGCCGGATGACGTGGCGGAGCGGCTGCTCCGCTGGCTTTCGGATCCGCAATCCGCCTCCAGTGCCCGGGAGGAACTGGCCACCGTGCGGGAGGTGATGGGCGATCCGGGTGCGCCGGAACGTGGCGCGCGCGCGGTGATTCAGCGGCTGGAGGCGGCGTGAACCCGTACTACCGCAGACTCCTGGCCTACATGCGCCCCTACATGCCGCAGGTGTTCGTGGCCATCCTGCTGTCGCTGATCGTCTCCGGCGCAACCGCATCGGTGGCCTATCTGGTACAGCCCCTGCTGGACAAGGCGCTGATTGCCGGGGACGCGCACATGCTGGCGATTATTCCGGCCATGGTGGTGGCGGTGGTGTTTGCCAAGACCAGCGCCAGTTACGCGCAGGTGGTGCTGATGCAGGCGGTGGGGCAACGGGTGCTGCGGGATATCCGCAGGGACCTGAACCATACCGTGCTGCGGCTTCCGGTCACCCGCTTCACCCAGACCGGAACCGCCGATCTGGTCAGCCGCATGTTCAACGACGTGGGCGCCCTGCAACGGCTTGCGTCCGGACTGGTGCGGGACATCATCCAGAACGGGGTGACCGCCCTTGCGCTGGCGGTGGTGGTGGTTCTTCAGGACCCGGTGCTGGCGATCATCGCGCTGGCGGTGTTTCCCGTTACCATGTATCCCCTTACCCGGTTGGCCAAGCGGCTGCGCCAGCGCAGCCGGATCGGCCAGGAGGCGGCCTCGGAACTGACGCGCACGTTTTCGGAAGGGATATCCGGCATTCGCGAGGTGAAGGCCTTTGGGGCGGAAGGCCGCGAGGAGGCCCGCTTTGGCGCCGCCAACGCGAGCTACCAGCGCAGTATGGTGCGCCTGATCCGGATTGTGGCCATTCCGCCCCCCATGATGGAAATGGTCGGCGTTATCGGCATCGTGGGCATCATCGCCTATGGCGGCGCGCGGGTGCTGGAGGGGGACCTGACCGTTGGCGCCCTGTTCAGCTTCATTACCGCCTGCATGATGCTGTATCAGCCGGTGCGGGCCCTGTCCGGCTCCTACGCGGCGATCCAGCAATCCCTGGGGGCGTCGGCGCGGATCTTCGAGCTGATGGACGACGCACGGGAAATCGACCCGCTGGACGCGCAAAAACCGGCGCTTCCGGTGGTGAGCCAGGGCATCTTCTTCGAGGGGGTGGGCTATGCCTACGAAGGGGGGGATGGCGCCGGGGTCAGCGATATCTCCCTGCGCGCGGGGGTGGGGGAGGTGATTGCCCTGGTGGGCTCCTCGGGCGCGGGCAAGACCACCCTGATCAACCTGATCCCGCGCTTTCTCAATGTGCAAACGGGTGCCATCCGCATCGACGGGCACGATACGCGGGACGTGTCGCTGGCCTCGCTCCGTGCCCAGATCGCCATGGTCGGTCAGGAGGCCCTGCTGTTCGACGACACGGTGGCGGCCAATATTGCCTATGGCGCGGGGGAGCGCGAGCCGTCCGAAGCGGAGATCGTTTCCGCCGCCCGGCGGGCCCATGCCCACGATTTCATCGTCCATCTTCCGGACGGGTATGACTCCCGGGTGGGAGAGCGCGGCGCCCTGCTGTCCGGCGGCCAGCGGCAACGCATCGCCATTGCGCGGGCCATTCTGAAGGACGCGCCGATCCTGATTCTGGACGAGGCCACCAGCGCCCTGGATTCGGAGAGCGAGCGGCACGTGCAGGCGGCGCTGTCGGAACTGATGGAGAGCCGCACCACGTTCGTGATTGCCCACCGGCTGGCCACGGTGCGCCACGCCACGCAGATTCTGGTCATGGACCAGGGCCGCATTGTGGAGCGCGGTACCCACGACGAACTGATGGCCATCGACGGGACCTACCGCCGTCTGCATGACCTGCAGTTTTCCCCATCCGCGGGGCAGGCCGGGTAGCCGTGCGCGCCCTGTACAACCTGGGCCTGCTGCTGCTGTTGCCGGTGCTGGGGGCGGCGCTGGCCTGGCGGCTGCTGACACGGGCCGAATACCGGCCGCATCTGGCCGAACGCTTCGGGGCCGTGCCCCGCTCTCCGGCGGGCAAACGGGTGATCTGGGTGCATGCGGTATCGGTGGGTGAGGTGATCTCGCTGGTGCCGCTGGCCCACGCGTTGCGCGAGCGGTTCGCCGACGCCCATCTGGTGCTCACCTGTGGCACGCCAACCGGCCGCGCCATGGCCGGGGAACGGTTGCAGGCGGTGTTTGACGGCATCGCCTATCTGCCCTACGACCTGCCGCCGCTGATGAGGCGTGCCCTGCGGCGTATCCGGCCCGATCTGATGCTGTTGCTGGAAACCGAGCTGTGGCCCAACCTGCTGGCGGCGCTGCGTGCCCGCCGGGTGCCGGTAGTGCTGGCCAACGGGCGGATTTCGGACCGCTCGTTTCCCCGCTACCGGCGGTTCCGGGCACTGGTCGCACCGCTGCTGTCCGGGTTTTCGTCGCTGATGATGCAGACCGCCACCGATGCGGAGCGGATAACCGCCCTGGGGGCTCCGGCGGAGCGGGTGGTGGTGGCGGGAAACCTGAAATATGACCAGCCGGTGCCGGTCCCCGATCCGGCCGCCCGAACGGCCATGCGTGCCGCCCTGGGGCTGGATGAGGACGCACCGGTTCTGGTGGCGGGGAGCACCCACGAAGGGGAGGAAACCGCCGTGGCCGGGGTGTTCGAGCACCTTGCGCGGCGCTTTTCGGGGCTGCGGCTGGTGCTGGCGGTGCGTCATCCGCACCGGGCGGAGGGGGTCGTTTCCGCGCTGAAGGGACTGGGAATCGACGCCGGGCGCAAGTCGCTGGGCGATACGGCGGGCAAGCCGGTGGTGCTGCTGGACACGGTGGGGGAACTGGCCGCCCACTACCGGCTGGCGACGGTGGCCTTTATCGGCGGCAGTCTGGTGCCGGTGGGCGGGCACAACCCACTGGAGGCGTCCGCCTGCGGCGTGCCGGTGGTGTATGGACCGTACACGGGTAATTTCAGCCAGCCGTGCCAGGCGCTGGAACAGGCCGGGGCCGCCGTGTGCGCTGCGGATGTGGTGGAACTGGAGGCGGTGCTGGAAAAACTCCTGTCCGATCCGGACGCCCGCCACCGCATGGGCGCGGCCGGTCAGACCGTATTCGCCACCCACCGGGGGGCCGCCGCGCGCATGGTGGAGCGGATTGCCGGGGTGCTGGAATGACCCCGCCCGGCTGGATTCGGTGGGCGTGGCGCCAGCCGGGCGGTGCGGCGGAACTGCTGCTGTGGCCGCTGTCCCTGCTGGAACTGCTCTACCGCGCCGGGAGCACGGTGTCCGCCCGGCGCAAGGCGGCATCCGCCCGCTCCCTGCCGGTGCCGGTGATTTCCGTGGGCAATCTGGCGGCGGGCGGTACCGGAAAAACGCCGTTGACCATCCATCTGGCCGAGACGCTGCACCGTCTTGGTTACCGTCCCGGCATCCTGTCCCGTGGATATGGGGGGAGCAATGAGGGGCATGGGCCGCAACTGGTGGCCGACGGGAACGGCATTCTGCTGACCCCGGCGGTGGCGGGGGACGAGCCGGTGCTGATGGCCCAGTGTCTGCCCGGAGTGCCGGTGGCCGTGTGCGCGCGTCGGATCCTGGCCGGTCAGCTGTTGCTGGAACGGGCCGGCGCCGACGTGCTGCTGCTTGACGACGGGTTTCAGCACCGGGAGCTGATCCGGGATGCGGACGTGGTGGTGGTGGACGGGGAGATGCCGGTGGCCAACGGGCGCCTGCTGCCCCGTGGTCCCCTGCGGGAGTCGGCCGGTGCCCTGGCCCGGGCCGATCTGGTGGTGGCGCGGGTGGGGAGCGAGGTTCCCGAGCGGCTCACCACGGTTATCGGCCGTCATACGGACGCGGCGGTGGTGGCGCTGCGGAGTGTCGCGGACGGCATTGTGGATGGGGACGGCAACCGGTTGACGCTGCCCGCCGGTTCCCCGGTGGCGGCTTTTTGCGGCATTGGAGAGCCGGAGCGGTTTCGCGCCACGCTACGGGAGATGCAATTGGACGTGCGCCATTTCGAGGCGTTTGCCGACCACGCGTGCTATCCGCCCCAGGTGGTGCAGCGGCTGGCGGCGCGGGCACAGGCGTCCGGCGTGAAGGCGGTTCTGGCCACCCGCAAGGACGGCGTGAAGGTGGCTTCCGGGTGGCCGGGTCCGGTTCCCCTGGGGCTGGTCAGCATTCGTCTCGACCCGCCGGCAGGCGCCGAGGCGGTGGGGGACGTGTGGGTTTCCCGCCTGATGGACCGGGCCGTTCAGCGCTTTCGAAACCGCACCGCTGCGGGAGCATAACGGGGGAATTCTCCGGGTGGGGGTGCGGTACATGGTAAAAGCCATGTAAAATGGGGCGTTCCAAAAAATTTATAAGCGGGAGACAGCTGTTGAGCGGATTTGAAGGAATCTTGAGTGGTCCGATCCAGTGGATGCGCGACGTACGGCTCGCCAACCGGACCGGCCTGGGCGCCATCGTGGCGGGCCTGGGGCTGGCGATGGCGGCCAAGCCGAGCCCGGCCCTGTTCGGAGTTGCGGCGCTTCTGGCGCTGACCGGCGCGGTCATTCGTTTCTGGGCCGCCGGGATCATTTCCAAGAACCGCGAACTGGCCACGGGCGGACCCTATGCCTACGTGCGCAACCCGCTTTATTCCGGCAGCTTCCTGATCATGGTGGCCTTCCTGATGCTGGTCGGGAACCCGTGGTTTGTGGTTCCGGCGGTTATCGGCACGGGGATTATCTACGTGCGTACCATCCGCTCCGAGCAGGAAATGCTCGAGAGCCTGTTTGGCGCCGCCTATCGGGATTACTGCGAGCAGGTGCCGTCCATCATCCCGTGGAAGGGGCGGGTGGAGGTAGCCGGCGCGGAGGTGACCTACTCCCTGGAGCAGAGCCTGTTCAACAAGGAATATGCGGGAACCCTGGGCGTGGTGGCGATGCTCTCGGTGTTCTATGCCTACACCCACTGGATTCCGCAGGATGCGTTCCGCATCACCTTTGGCGTGGGCCTGACGGCGTTCGTGGTGATTCGCGCGGTGCGCGTTTCCCTGCGCAACGCCCGGGTGCGCAAGCAGATGATGGTCGAGGCCGCCCGCGCCGCCGAAGAAGCCCGCCAGCGGGGTGATGCGGAGCCCGCCGCCCGCGCCGGGTCGGAGGAAAAACCGCAGGCGCCGGTTGGCTGACCCGGCCCGGCCCGTGAAGGACCGCCTGACCATCGTCCAACTCCTGCCGGAACTGAACGTGGGCGGGGTGGAGCAAGGGGTGGTGGATTCCTCCCGCGAATACGTGCAGCGCGGCCACCGTTCCATCGTGATTTCCAACGGCGGCCGCCGGGTGCCGGAAATCGAGGGCGATGGGGGGGAGCACATTACGCTGCCGATCCATAAAAAGAGCCTTCTCAATGCGTTCCGCATGGTGCCGCGCCTGGCCGCCGTGCTGCGGGATGTGGATGCCGACGTGGTGCACGCCCGCTCCCGGGTGCCCGCCTGGATCGGTTTTTTTGCCGCCCGGCGTGCCGGGGTGCCGTTCGTGACCACGGTGCACGGCTGCTATACCCACCCCTGGTATTCCCAGGTGATGGTCAAGGGGGAGCGGGTAATCGCCATCAGCCAGATGGTTGCCGACTACGCGGTACGCTCCCTGGGAGCGGATCGCCGACGCCTGCGCCTCGTGTACCGCGGGCTGTCGCGGGAACGGTATCCCTATGGGTTCAAACCGGATCCGCAATGGCTGGAGGCGTGGTACCGGGACTATCCCGACACCCGGGGCCGTTTTGTGGTCACCCTGCCGGCGCGCCTGACCCGGTGGAAGGGGCAACTGGATTTTCTGACCGTCATGGAGCACCTGATCCGCGCCGGGGTTCCCGCCGTGGGGCTGATCGTGGGCGGGCCACACCCCCGGCGCACTGCCTTCCGGGACGAAGTCGCCGGAGAGATCGTCCGGCGCGGCCTCGACAAGCAGGTGTTCATGACCGGAAACCGCACCGACGTGCGGGAGATCATGGCCATTTCAAACGTGGTGCTGTCCCTGTCCACCGATCCGGAGGCGTTCGGACGCACCAACGTCGAGGCCGCCTCGCTGGGCATTCCGGTGGCCGGGTACGGCCACGGCGGGGTGGGGGAGACCCTGGCCCACCTGTTGCCCGAGGGGAGTGTGCCGCTGGGCGACACCCAGGGCATCGCCGACCGGTTGGTCGAATGGTCCCGGACGCCGCCGGTGGTGGCGCGGGAACATCCGTTCACGCTGGAAAACATGGTGGAGCACACCCTGGCCGTTTACCGCGAGGTGGTGCGTGGCTGAACGGCTTCCGATCTCCGTTTTCATCATTGCCCTGAACGAGGCGGACCGCATCCCGCTCACCATCCGCAGCGTGTGCGACTGGGTGGACGAGGTCATCGTGATCGACTCCGGCAGCACGGACGATACGGTGCAGGTGGCGGAACAGCTCGGGGCCCGCGTGGTGCACAATGATTGGCGGGGGTACGGCCCGCAAAAGGTGTTCGGCGAGTCCCTGTGCAAACACGACTGGGTGCTGAACCTGGACGCGGACGAGGAGGTGACCGACACCCTGGCCGGGCAGATCCGCTCGGCCGTAACCGGTCCCCTCGCGTACACCGCCTACCGGCTGGCGATTCTGCCGGTGCACGCCTTCCAGGACCGGGGGCATCCGTGGACCGTCAACAACCGCCCCGTGCGCCTGTACCGCAAGAGCAAGGCCGGATTCAAGGACAGCACCGTGCACGATTCGGTGGTGGTGCACGAAGGGCCCGTGGGTCGGCTGTCCGGCATGGTGAATCACCGCTCGTTCCGCTCCCTGGAACACCACGTGGAGAAGGTGAACAGCTATTCCAGCGCCCAGGCGGACGACCTGTTCCGCAAGGGCCGCAACCCCATGCGCCTGGAACTGGCGCTGGTGCCGGTGCTGGCATTCGTCAAGCAGTACCTCCTGCGGCGGGAATTTGTTAACGGCATCGACGGCGTCATGGTCAGCTACATGTATGCCTTTCAGCGCTTCATCCGGCTGGCCAAAGCACGCGAGCGCTTTCAGGTGGCCAGGCGCAACCCGGGTAAAACGGTGCTGTGGTGGGGACGGTTCGACCCGGACTATTCCCGCAACCGCATCCTGCGCCAGCGGTTTGAGGAACTCGGGTGGCGGGTGGTCGATTTCCGCCCCCGCTTCGGGGCGCTGGGGGACGTGGAGGCAATGGCCCGGCGCCTGAAGGCTCCGGATCTGGTGTGGGTGCCCTGTTTCCGTCAACGGGACATGGGTGCGGCCACGCGCTGGGCGCGGAGCCGGGGGGTTCCGCTGGTATTCGACCCGTTGATCAGCGCCTATGACAAGCAGGTGTCCGAACGCGCCAAATTCTCCGCCAGCAGCCTGCGCGGCAAGCGCCTGCTGGCACGGGAGGGGCGGCAGTTCAGGGCCGGGGACGTACTGGTGGCCGATACCGCCGCCCACGCGGATTACTTTGCCTCCACCTTCGGCGTGCCGAGCGAACGGCTGGCGGTGATTCCGGTGGGGGCCGAAGAGCCGTTGTTTCATTCGGTCCCGCTCCAGCCCAAGGGGGCGGAGCCGCTGGAGGTTTTGTTCTACGGCAGTTTTATCGGCCTGCACGGTCCGGAGTGGATCGTCGAGGCCGCCCGCATCTACGAAGGGCCCCCGGTAATCTGGACGCTGCTCGGCGCCGGGCCGCAAGTGGCGGAGTGCAAGCGGCGGGCGGCAACGGTTCCCACCGTGCGCTTCGAGCCATGGGATCCGTATACGCACCGTCCGGTGCGTGTGCATCAGGCGGACATCCTGCTTGGCGTGTTCGGCACCGGACCCAAGGCGGGGCGGGTGATTCCCAACAAGGTCTATCAATCGCTGGCGTGTGGCCGCCCGGTGATCACCCGGCATTCAGCCGCATATCCGGAACCGTTGCTGGATGGCACCGGAGGCATGGCCTTCGTGCCGCCGGGAGACCCCAAGGCACTGGCGCGGGCAGTGGCGGAATGGGCCGCGCAACCGGACCGGTTGGCAGAGATGGGCGTGGCCGCCCGCGCAACCTACGATCGGTATTTCTCCAATCGCGCCGTGGGCGATGCCCTGGCGGAGGTGCTGGCCCGGGTGAGCGCTTGACGTTTCCGGCGATCGGGATGTGGTAACATTTTCGCCTAATCTCGAGGGGTGAGCATGAAAGCAGTCATTCTGGCCGGCGGTCTGGGTACCCGGTTGGCCGAGGAAACCGAAACCCGCCCCAAGCCGATGGTCGAGGTCGGCGGCAAACCCATCCTGTGGCACATCATGAACATCTATGCGGCACACGGTGTCACCGAGTTCATCATCTGCCTGGGTTACAAGGGGTATGTCATCAAGGAGTATTTTGCCAATTACTTCCTGCACATGTCGGACGTGACCTTCGACCTGTCCGACAACTCCATGGAAGTGCATGAGAATTACTCCCCGCCGTGGAAGGTGACACTGGTGGACACCGGTGCCGAATCCATGACCGGAGGCCGTCTGCGCCGGGTCCGGCGATATCTGGGTGACGAGGACTTCTGTTTCACCTACGGCGACGGCGTGGCCGACGTGAATATTGGCGCCGCCATCGATTTTCATCGCGCGCAGGGGCGTCTGGCGACCGTCACCGCCGCCCAGCCGCCCGGCCGCTTCGGGGTGTTGCAGACCGAGGGGGACGCAATCGTCGGGTTTCAGGAAAAGCCCCAGGGGGAAAGCGGTTGGGTAAACGCCGGGTTCTTTGTGCTGTCTCCCCGGGTGATCGACTACATTGAAGGGGATGCCACCATCTGGGAGCGTGAACCGATGGAACGTCTGGCCAAGGACGGACAGTTGTCCGCCTTCCGCCACAACGGGTTCTGGCAGCCGATGGACACCCTGCGCGACAAACAGTTGTTGGAACACCTGTGGGAAACCGGGAAAGCACCGTGGAAGGTATGGTGATCGACACCGCGTTCTGGACCGGAAAGCGGGTGCTGGTGACCGGCCACACCGGCTTCAAGGGGGCGTGGCTGAGCCTGTGGCTGACGGAAATGGGCGCCGTGGTGTCCGGTTATGCGCTGGACCCGCCCACCACGCCAAACCTGTTCACCCACCTGCGGCTGGACAAGCGCGTTGCCTCGGTGATCGGCGACCTGCGGGACCCGGCCCATGTGCGCCGGGCGGTGGCGGAACACCGCCCCGACGTGGTGTTCCATCTGGCCGCGCAGCCGCTGGTGCGCGAATCCTATCGGGACCCGGTGGGAACCTATGCCACCAACGTCATGGGGCTGGTGCACCTGTTCGAAGCGTTGCGAGAGACGGCGACGGCGCGGGTGATGGTCAACGTCACCAGCGACAAGTGCTACGAAAACCGCGAGTGGGTGTGGGGCTATCGCGAAACCGACGCCATGGGCGGCTATGACCCGTACAGCAGCAGCAAGGGGTGCGCGGAACTGGTTACCGCCGCCTACCGCCGTTCCTTTTTTCAGGATGGTGGGATGACCCTGGCCTCGGCACGGGCCGGCAATGTGATCGGCGGTGGCGACTGGGCGGACGACCGCCTGGTGCCGGACGCCATCCGGGCCTTTGGCGCCGCCAGGCCGCTTCGGATTCGCAACCCCCACGCGGTGCGCCCGTGGCAGCACGTGCTCGACCCCTTGAACGGCTACATGATGCTGGCCCGCCGGTTGTGGGACGATCCGGGGTGCGCCGAGGGGTGGAATTTTGGTCCCCCCGCCGAAGACGCCCGCAACGTGGCCTGGGTGGTGGACCGCCTTTGCAGTGCCTGGGGGGAGGGAGCCGCATGGGAACGGGATGGCGACGACCATCCCCACGAGGCGTCCCTGTTGTCGCTGGATTGCGCCAAGGCCCGCAACGGCCTTGGGTGGCATCCGGTCTGGCACACGGAGCAGGCCCTGGAGGAGACCATTCGTTGGTACCGCGCCGCGTCCGATGGGGAGTCCATGGTCGATTTCAGCCTGCAACAGATCACCCGTTTTTCCACCCAGGCGGCTTCCGCCGCGTAACCCGTTGAGACCCATGTTGAGCCCCGAACAGGACGCCGCCCTGCGCAAGGAAATTCTGGATCTGGTGGCGCGGTATGCGCAGCAGGCCCACGGACCGAAGGCGTTTACCGCCGGAGAGAGCATGGTGCCGCCCTCCGGAAAGGTTTACGGTGCGGAGGAAATGACCGCACTGGTGGACGCGTCGCTGGACTTCTGGCTCACCACGGGCCGCTATAACGACCGGTTTGAATCGCAGTTGGCCACCTTTCTGGGGGTCCGTTATGCATTGACGGTCAATTCCGGGTCATCCGCCAACCTGCTGGCGGTGGCGGCGCTCAATTCACCGCTCCTCGGTGACCGGGCGCTTAAGCCGGGCGATGAGGTGATTACCGCCGCCGCCGGGTTCCCCACCACCCTCAATCCGCTCATCCAGCACGGGCAGGTGCCGGTGTTCGTGGATGTGGACCTGGCCACCTGCAACGCCACGGCCGCCGCGGTGCGCCAGGCGGTGAGCCCGCGTACCCGGGGCATCATGCTGGCGCACACCCTGGGCAACCCGTTCGATATTGCCGGAATCATGGAAATCGCCCGCGAGCACGACCTGTGGGTGGTCGAGGATTGCTGTGACGCGCTGGGGGCCACCTTTGGCGGGCAGAAGGTGGGTACCTTCGGCCACATCGGCACGCTCAGCTTCTATCCGGCGCACCATATCACCATGGGCGAGGGCGGAGCCGTGTTCACTCGCGAGGCCCCGCTCAAGCGGGAACTGGAGTCCATTCGCGATTGGGGGCGCCACTGTTATTGCCCGCCGGGCAAGGACAACACCTGTGGCAAGCGCTACGACTGGAAACTGGGCGGGCTGCCCGAGGGATACGACCACAAGTACATCTATTCCAACCTGGGCTACAACCTGAAGATTTCCGACATGCAGGCCGCGGTGGGGGTGGCGCAGATGGATCGCCTGGACGGCTTCATCCGGCGCCGCAACGAGAATTTTGCCTATCTGCACGAACGCCTGACGCCGCTCTCCGACCGGCTGATCCTTCCCCGCGCCACGCCGGGCAGCGAGCCGTCCTGGTTCGGCTTCCCCATTACCCTGGATGGCGATGCACGCGGTACCCGCACCGATCTGTTGCGCTTTCTGGACGGGCGCAAGGTGGGGACGCGCCTGCTGTTCGCCGGAAACCTGACCCGGCAACCGTACATGCAGGGGCGTGAATTCCGGGTTTCCGGAGAGCTGACCAACACCGACCGGATCATGCACGACACTTTCTGGGTGGGGATCTACCCCGGTTTGGACAAGTCCATGCTCGATTACACGGCGGACTCCATCGCGGCCTTTTACGGGGGCGCCTGATGGAGGTGCGTTCCACCGCCATTCCCGGTTGCCGGGAGTTGCAGCCCGTGGTGCGCGGCGATGCGCGGGGCCGCTTTATAAAAGTCTTTCACCGGGATGATTTTATAACGCATGGAATGAGCGGCGATTTTGCCGAGGCGTATTACTCGGTGTCGGAGCGCGGCGTGGTGCGCGGGCTGCATTTTATGCTGCCGCCCCAGGATCAGGACAAGCTGGTCTACTGCACCTCCGGAACCGTTCTGGACGCGGTGGTCGATCTGCGGCGTGGGTCACCTGCCTTCGGCAAATTTGAAACGTTCGACCTGTCCGCGGAGCGCGCCAACATGGTTTACATCCCCAAGGGGTGTGCTCACGGCTTTTGTGTCACATCGGCGCAAGCCACCATGGCCTACCACGTGACCACGGTCTATTCGGCGGAGCACGACGCGGGCATCCTGTGGAACTCCGCCGGGATTCCCTGGCCCACCGATGCACCGTTGTTGTCCCCGCGGGACCGGGAATTCCCCACGCTGGATGCTTTCGACTCACCCTTTGTGTTCGAGGGGTGATGGCGGTGGGCGAGCCTCGCCGTTTTCTGATTACCGGCGCGACCGGCTTTGTCGGCTCCCGCCTGACCCGGCGGCTGGTGGCGGACGGGCACGACTGCCACGTGGTGGTGCGGCCCGACTCGGCACTGGATGAACTGTCCCCGGTGCGGGACCGCCTGACCGTGCACGTGCACGACGGCACCACCGGCGGCATGTCTCAATTGATGGAGGCGGCGGCGCCGGAGGTGGTGTTCCATTTGGCCGCGTATTTCGTGGCCGAACACCGGTCGGACGACATCGACCGGCTGATCGAGGCCAATCTCCGCTTTGGCGCCCAGTTGGTGGATGCGCTGTGCGCGCGGGAGCGGCCGCTGCTGGTGAATACCGGCACCTCCTGGCAGCACTTTCATATGGCGGCATACCGCCCGGTATCGCTGTATGCGGCCACCAAACAGGCGTTCGAGGACCTGCTCGCCTATTACGCCGACGCGACCCGGTTGCAGGTGATCACGCTCAAACTGTTCGATACCTACGGCCCTGGCGATCCCCGTAAAAAGCTGCTGTTCGCCTTGGCGAATGCGGCACAGAGTGGTGAACAAATGGCGCTTTCCGGCGGTGAGCAGCACATCGATATGGTGCATGTGGACGACGCCGTTGAGGCGTTTGTGCTGGCGGGACAACGCCTGCTGGCAGGGGAGGTGACCGAACCGGAAAGCTACGCGGTGTCGTCCGGGACGGCCCCGACACTGCGGGAACTGGTCGCCCTGTTCGAGCGGGCGTCCGGGGGGCGGTTGAATGTGGCGTGGGGGGCCAGAGCGTACCGTGCCCGCGAGGTGATGCACCCCTGGCGGGGAGGAACCCCGGTGCCGGGGTGGGCGCCGAAGGTGGGGCTGGAGCAAGGGCTTCGTGATATGGTGACGGCCAATGGCTGAACGGTTTTCCATCGTGATTGTGCACCGCAACGGCGCGGAAATCCTGTTGCACACCCTGGATGCCCTGGGAAAGGCCGTCGACCCCGCGCGGGACCGGGTGTTTCTGGTGGACAACGGCAGCACTGACGACTCCTTGTCGCGGGTGCGCCTGTCCCATCCGCACGTGACGGTGATCGAAAACGGCTGCAACCTGGGGTATGCCGCTGCAATCAACCGGGCGATTTCCGAGACGCAATCTGAATTCGTGCTGCTGCTGAACAACGACGCCTTCGTGCCGCCCCATCTGCTGACCCGCATGGAAACGCTGTTCCGGGAACGCCCGCAGGCGGCGATTATCGGCCCGCAACTGGTGTCTCCGGAGGGGGCCACCCAGCGATCCTTTGGCACCGAGCCCACCGTACGTGGCGAACTGGGCATTCGCCTGCTCCAGCAGCGCCGTCCCAAGGCGCCGTCGGAGCCGGTGGCAGCGGTGGACTGGATCAGCGGCGCCTGCATGGCGGTGCGGCGGAAGGCGTTCGAGCAGGCCGGGACGATCGACAGCGGGTTCTTTTTCTATTTTGAGGATGTGGAGTGGTGTGTGCGGCTTCGGCGCGCGGGCTGGCAGGCGTTGTTTGACCGCGAGACCGAGGTGGTGCACATCATGGGCAGCAGCACCAAGCGGGTGCGCCGCGAGGCCCAGGTGGAAATGTTGCGCTCGCGGCTGCGTTTTTACCGCAAGGTGTTTTCGCCGGGGGCGGCAGCCCTGCTATTGACGGTCCGGTGGTTGCGGCTGCTCCTGAACACTGCCTCCTACCTGTTGCTGACCGCGTTGACGCTGGGAATGGCAGGAAAGGTGCGGGGCAAGTTCCTGGACTACGGATACCAGCTAGTCTGGTGGATGTCCGGCTGCCCGGAGTCCTGGGGGTTGCCGGGAAAACGGGCTTCGGATGGCGGTCAATCGATACCCAGTAACGTCCAATCGTAATGGACGTTAAGAGCCTGACGGACCCGCTGGACATCTTTTGGCCTGCTCCGACCGCGGTGGCCCCAGATGAGCGAGGCCTTGATGTATGGCATGCCCTGGCTCACCAACTCCGGTGCCGCAAAGATTGTAAGGTCCGCTTCATTGCGATCGATCCGTTTCCAGCGTGGGAGCCACGTGGCACGTCGTTTCCACACATAGCGGCTTTCTTCCGGAAAAGGGAAGCGATGGATGAGGGTGTCTCCCTTCAGACCATGCGCGGTCAAGTGGGTGGTCAGGCCGACTTCGTAATCGCGAATCACTTCGCCCTTCGTAGGTATATCAACCACGCCGCTCCAAAAGGATTTCCACGCCGGGGATGCCAAAACTGTCTGGCGGAAACACAGAAAATAACTCTGGACGTGCGGGGCCATTTCCTCATGAGCCGTCAGGCCCCAGAAATCACAGGGCCGGCCCGCCATGGTGGAAAATACGGATTCCAGAGAAAACAGTGGGCCGACGATGCTGGAATTGGTTAACAGGACTTCGTCAAAATCGGACAGTTTTTCGTTGGCAAGGCCCAATTTCCAAGCTGCGAAATCAAACCCTTTGTTGGGACGCGTGACAAGTTCATCACAATGCTGCCTTACCCTCCCCGCGCTCTGATCGTCTAGGGGAGAGTTGGAGACAAACACAAGGCGCGCCACATGCGGGCGCAGAGCGGACAGGTGATAAATGATCCAGGGGTCAACAGTGCCGCGGGCATTGAAGTGGGCGAATATACAAAGGCGCATGGCGAATCACTCTCTAATCAAGAGGGTGGTGGCAAGTTCCTGCTGGCAGCAAACTTTTCCAAGGCCTATAATAGGGGTTTCTGCAGCTCGGCTCCAGTGGTATAGGGGGGAACCTGTCTACTCGACCGTTAGTGAGAGGCTTTTCGATGGTGAAATCTGCCGTGTCTACGGAATATAAATGTCGGATATGTGGGCACGTGGGGGGAAATGAAACCTATCAAGTTAGGGAAATGCTATATGGCACCCGGGAGTTATTTGACTATTTCCAGTGTTCAGATTGTGGATGCGTGCAGATATCTGAAGTCCCGGATGACCTCCAACGCCACTATCCAGAAAATTATGTGTCGTTCAAAAATTATCATCGACGGGCCGCAAGCCGCGCCCAGCGATTTATCAATCGCGCGCGAGTGTCGCATGCAATTAATGGGTCCGGGCTACTGGGAGGGGTTCTCAATGCATTTCTGCCGGAGCCAGACTACCTTTTGTGGTGTCGAGAGGCCGGGATAAAACGGGATTCTCGCATTGTTGATATCGGGTGTGGAAATGGAAAGCTATTGATTCGGATGATGCAGGGAGGGTTTTCCAATCTCTGTGGCGCTGATCCATTTATTGCAGAGGATTTACATTACGGCGACTTGGTGATCCACAAAATCGGAATGGAGGCGTTGGTTCAACGTTATCCTGGCGCGTTTGACCTAGTTATGCTGCATCACTCTTTCGAGCACATGGACGAGCCGGTTCAGGTGTTGAAAAATATTGCACGTCTTCTGTCACCAGGAGGTACGGCGCTAATTCGCATTCCCGTGGCCGACAGCTATTGTTGGGAACATTATCGAGAGAATTGGTTTGCCTTGGATCCGCCCCGCCATCTTTATTTACATACTCGCTCCAGCATGGAACTGGTTGCACGTGAGTCGGGCATGGAGGTCGTCGCGGTACACGATGACGCTACGGCCACGCAATTTACGGGAAGTGAGCTTTATCAAAGAAACATTGCCGCAAACGCTCCCAAGGAAACCCGCGACATCTTTCGACGGTCTGAGCTTCAAGCATTTAGTGCGAGAGCAAAAGAACTGAATGCGGCTGGGCGTGGTGATCAGTCCGCCTATTACTTACGCGTCAGTTCAAATGCGAACGGGTAGCGTGAAATCTGGTCTGCAGGCAGTGTTTTAGCGATCAGTCTGGCGTATCGCAACAGGTCGTCACTGTGTTTCCGGCGCACTCCAAAGGTGATCAAATCCAGTTCCAGTAAAGCATTTGGGGGATACCCGTGCCCCCATTGGGTAATCCGTAGTGGGTTCTTTCGGTATACGTCCCTTTGGGCCTGACCGGCGGGTGGAGGGGGCAAGCATCGACAATCGTTTCATAATAACTCTTTTTTCCGAACCTTTCGCCATGCCTGAGTGGGATTGCGGAAGCGGAAAGTGAAAAAACCTCAACCACCGTTGGAATTTTGCACTCCCCAATTCATTCAACTGTCCGGGCCGTACGAGGCATTGAATCGGTGCTGGCTTGTGCGGCGCTGTTGCTTGTTGCATGCAGTGGAGATCCGGCTCCGTTCACCATAACCCCCGAACGCCGGATCCCTGTCGAAGTCATCACTGCCGCTTCGGCTCCGTTTATCGAAAGCTACCGTGTCACCGCCGTGGCGGCGCCGGATCAGGTGTGGCACTTGTCCGCTGAGGTGGCCGGGACGCTGGCTGAACTGGTGGCGGATCAGGGGGATCGGGTGGCCAAGGGGGACGTGCTGGCGCGGTTCGACCCGGTGCCGTTCGAACTGGCGCGGGATATCCGCACCGCTGAGCGCGACCGCGCCCGGGTTCGGCTGGCACTGGCCAGGAAGACTTTCAAGCGTCAACAGGGGTTGCACAATCAGGGCTCCGTGTCCGACTCCATTCTGGAGGAGGCCGAACTGGCCGTGAAACTGGCCGAAGCCGACCTGAAGCTGGCGGAACTTGCCCTCACCAACGCCGGGCGCGATCTGGAAAACAGCGTGATCACCGCCCCGGCGGACGGGGAGGTTACCCGGCGGTTTCCCGAGGTGGGAGCCGTGGTGGCACCGGGGCAACCCCTGTTCCATCTGGCGCGTACCGATCGCATTCGCCTTCAGGCCGGCCTGTCCGAAAACCAGGTGGTGCATGTGCGCGCGGGCGGAGAGGCGCGGGTGGCCTTTGACGCCCTGCCGGGGGAAACCTTCACTGGCAGCATTCTCAGCGTCGGTTCCGTGGATCAGCCGGGGGAGGCCACGTTCCCGGTGGAGGTGGATCTGGACAATCCGGAAGGGCGCATCCGGCCCGGCATGGTGGCGCGGGTGACCACCGGGGGGCGCGCACTGGCCGAGGCGGTGCGGGTTCCGGCGCTGGCCGTGCGCACCACCGCCGACGGCCCGGTGGTGTTTATGCTGTCGGAGGGTGCCGCCCGCCGGGTGCCGGTGACCGTGGCCGCGCTGGTGGATGAATCCGCCGTGCTTACCTCTGGCGTCCAATCCGGAGACCGGGTGGTCGTGGTGGGGCAGGCGGCCCTCAAGGGGGGCGAAAAGCTCGAGGTGGCGGCGCAGGACGGCAAACTGGTCGGACAACGGGGTGTCCCCGCTGTGGACAGCCTGCCCTAGGGCGGATTTCTCCCCATGCGTTTGATCCTGTTCGCGGTCAACAACCCGGTTTTCGTCAACCTGGCGCTGTTCCTTTCCATCCTGTCCGGCGGCTATTTCTACGCCACCATGACCCGCGAGGTATTTCCCGAAATCCCCCTCGACATGATTGCCGTGTCCACCGCCTATCCCGGCATCAGCCCGGAGGAGGTGGAAAAGGAAATCACCATCCCGCTGGAGGACGCGGTCCATGCCATCAGCGGCATCGACGAGGTTAACTCCCGCTCCGTCGAGGGGCTGTCCATGCTGGAGCTGAAGCTGGAGCAGGACGTGTCCATGGCCAAGGTGGCCCAGGACGTGCGCAGCGAGATCGAACGGCTGGTGGATCTGCCCGAGGACGCGGAAGATCCGGTGGTGGTGGAAATCGAGAGCCAGTTTCCGGTGATCAGCGTCACCGTGCACGGGGACGTGCCGGAGGATGCCCTGCGCGCCACGGCCCGCGATCTGGAGAGCGCCATCGACGGCATTCGCGGGGTGGCGGCGGTAACCCTGACCGGCTACCGGGACCAGGAAGTGGCTGTGGCGCTGGACCCGTTGCGCATGGCCGCCTTCGGGGTGGGGGCCGCCCAGGTGGCGGAAGCCATCCGCGCCCGCAACCAGAACCTGCCCGCCGGGGTGATTCGCGGCAGCCGCAGCGAGTTTCTGGTGCGCACCAAGGGGCAGTATGACAACCCGGAGCGGCTGGCCGAAGTGGTGGTCCGGCGCGGCGCCGATGGACGTCACGTGCGCCTGCGCGATGTGGGCACCGTTACCGTCGGGTACGAGGATGTGGCGGATTTCGGCAAAATGAACGGGGAGCGGGCCATCACCCTGGACGTTTCCAAGAAACGCGCGGGCGACACCATCGCCATCGTCAGCGAGATCAGCCGGATCATCGAGCGGGTCGACCTGTCGACGGCGCCGGGCCTGTCCATAACCACCACCCGCGACGGTTCGGTCTGGATCGCGTCGCGCCTGCGCACCCTCTATATAAATGGCGCCATCGGTTTTGTGCTGGTCTGCCTCACCCTGTTTGCGCTACTCGACTGGCGCATGGCGTTCTGGGCGGCGGTGGGCATCCCCACGTCGTTTTTGATCGCCTTTATTTTTATGAAAATTTTCGGGATGAGCGTGAACATGTTGTCCCTGTTCGCGCTCATCGTGGTGCTGGGGCTGATCGTGGACGATGCCATCATCGTGACCGAAAACGTGTACCGGTATCTGTTGAAGGGGATGCCCCCGCGGGTGGCCGCGGTGGTGGGCACGGCGGAGGTGATGGTGCCGGTGCTGGCCGCCACCACGACCACCATGGCGGCGTTTCTCCCCATGATGCTGATGACCGGCATCATGGGCAAGTTCATGAAGGTGATTCCCATCGTGGTGGTGTTCTGCCTGATGGCCACCATGATCGAGTCACTGATGATGCTGCCCAGCCATCTGGCCGACTTCAGTAAAGGGTTGAAATCCGGTGTGCGCCGGGAGGGGCGGCACTTCGTGGGCCTGCGCAAGCGGTATACGCGGCTGATCGTCACCGCCCTCCGCCACCGCTACGTGGCCGTGGCCCTGCTGATTGGCGGCGCCCTGCTGTGCGGGGTGGTGATGGTCTTCCACATGAAATTTGTCATGTTCAACACCAAGGACCTGCCGGGGTTCGCGGTGATGGTGGAGACCCCGGAGGGGTCGAGCCTGATCGAAATGGAGCGGGTGCTGGCCCAGGTGGAGGCGGCGGGCAGCCGCATTCCGCCCACGGATCTGAATGCCATGGTGTCGATGATCGGCAGCCAGTTCGATATTTCCACCGGACGCCAGAGCCTTGGCAGCAACCTGGGCATGATCTATTTCGAACTCGCCCACTTCGACGATCCGCAGCGGCGCAATGGCTATGTGGTGCTGAGCGATTTCCGCAAGCACCTCACCGGCATCTCCGGTTATGAGTCGCTGCGGGTGGTGGAGACCCAGGGCGGACCGCCGGTGGGGCGGGCGGTGGAGGTGAAGGTGCGTGGCGAGCGTCCGGAAACCCTGCGGGTGATTGCCCGGGAAGTGGAGGATTATCTGAAAGGCGTGCCGGGCGTGAACGACGTGGTCAATGACGACGTGCTGGGCAAGCCGGAACTGACCGTGGTGGTGGATGAGGACCGGGCCGCCCTGTATGGCCTGAACGCGACCGCCATTGCGCGGGCGGTGCGCATTGCCTTCGAGGGGGAAAAGGTATCGGAAATCCGGCGCGGAAACGACACCCTGGACGTGGTGGTGCGCTACGCCGACGACTTCTCGGATCGCCCCCAGCGGCTGGACGAGGTTCGGGTGCACAGCCCGGTTTCCGGGTGGGTGCCCCTGTCCAGCGTGACCCGCGTGGAGATGACCCAGGGGGCGTCCGCCGTGGTGCGCAAGGACCGCAAGCGCACCATTCTGGTGTCGGCGGCGGTGGACAAGGAAGTCATCACGTCCACCGAGGCCAACCGGCAGGTCCGGGACGCCTTTGCCGACGTGCCGGTCCGTTATCCCGGCTATGAACTGCTGTACGGCGGCGAAAACGAGCAGCAGATGGAGTCGCTGGCCTCCCTGGGGCGGGCCACGGCGCTGGCGGTGCTGCTGATCTACCTGATCCTGGGCACCCTGTTCCGTTCCTTCGTGCAGCCGTTGGTCATTATGTGCACGGTGCCGTTTGCCATCGTCGGCGTGGTGGTGGGCCATATGGTAATGATGCAGCCGCTGGGGTTGCTGTCGCTGATCGGTCTGGCTGGACTCACCGGCGTGGTGGTCAACGACTCACTGGTGCTGGTGGCGTTCGTCAACAGCGCACGCCGGGCCGGAACCAACCGCTGGTATTCGGTGGTGCGGGCGGCCCGGTACCGTCTGCGGCCGATTCTGCTTACCTCCATCACCACCATTCTTGGGCTGCTCACCCTCTCGTTCCAGACCCGGGGGCAAGCGGCCTATCTGGCGCCAATGGCCATTTCCATCGTCTGGGGACTGGCCTTCGCCACCATTCTCACCCTGGTGATGGTGCCGTGCGTGCTGTCCATTCTGGATGACATCGGCGCCAGGCTCGGACGCCGGATCGGCCCGGCCACACGGGGAGAGCCACTGGAGGTCCAGGTCATGCGGGCCATGCGGGCATTACCGGGCGAGGAGAACAGGGCGGGCAGGCGGGGAGGGGAAGGCTGAGGGCAAGCCGGTCTTTGCCCGCGACGCCTCCTCCGGAAAAATACGTACTGTTCACCGGTTTCCGGTTGACCGGCCCGGAACGGGTTCCTTACAATTCAGGGGTTCCAGAACGAGGGGGACGGGTGTGCCCCAAATGGCCTGCTGGCGGAGTGTGTCTGCCGGGGCACTGTTCCGGCCGTTCGTCGGCCGTACGTTATTCAAACGGATCGAACCGAGGAGTCGGGTGTGAATCTTTACGAACACGAAGCGGTCTCGAGCATTTACAAAAAGTACAAGGTTCCCCACGCCAATTTTGTGGTGGCAACCGAGCCGAACGATGAAGTGGCTCAGTTCGTCAAGGACAACGGCGGCGCCGTGGTCAAGGCGATGGTACTGGTCGGAAAGCGCGGCAAGGCCGGGGCAGTGAAGCTGGTCAACACCCCGGAAGAGGCTGCCAAGGCGGTTTCCGACATCATGGGGATGCTGGTGTGGGGCGAGAAACCGGTAGCGGTGATGGTGTGCGAAAAAGCCAGTATCGTGGCCGAGCTGTACTGCGCCATTACCTATTCCACTGAAACCCGCAGCCCAGTGATCACCCTGAGCATGCAGGGCGGCATGGACGTGGAGGACATTGATCCGGCCGACATCCAGACCTTCCCGGTGAAGGCCCAGGCCGAGGTGGAGCCATACGAGATCCGCAACATGCTGGTCAAGATCGGGTTCACCAAGCAGTATGGCGAAATCCTGCGTCAGGCCTCCATGGCCATCGCCAACGTCTACCAGGCGTTCTGGGGTGCCGAATGCCGCATGCTGGAGATCAACCCGCTGGCGGTGGTGAAGGTTTCCAAGAAGGACAAGAAGACCGGCGAGATGGTCGAAGCCCTGGACATTCGCGCACTGGACGCGGTGATCACTCTGGATGACGACGCCAGCATCCCGCCCCAGAAGATTTACGGTGAGCGTTCAGCTTACATGCGCGAGCCGACCCAGCGCGAGGTGGACGCCCTGCTCATCGACCGTGACGACCATCGCGGCAAGGCCGGTTCCTATGTGGAGCCGGAAGACCTGAGCGGTGACATCGCCATGATGACCTTCGGTGGCGGCGGCTCTGCCGTGACCATCGAAACCTGCTACGACGTGGGTCTGCGTCCGGCCAATTTCACCGACATCGGCGGCAACCCGCCGGCGGAGAAGATGTACCGCATCGGTCGCATCATCCTGTCCAAGCCGGGCCTGAAGGGCGTGCTGGTGTGTGGTGGTACCGCCTCCAACACCCGCATCGACGTGACCCTGGGCGAGGGCCTGGTGAACGCCATCGACGATCTGGCCAAGGAAGGGAAGCTGGACCGCGACCTGATCTGGGTGGTGCGCCGGGGCGGACCCGAGGTGGAAAAGGGCCTGAAACTGCTGGCCGAGTGCTTTGAGCGCAATGGCATCAAGGGCAAAATCTACGACTCCGAACTGCCGATCACCGAGGCGCCGCTGATCCTGCGCGACCTGCTGGTGGAGCACCGCGGCTACAAGCCGGGTGAGCAGGCCAAGGAAGCGTAAGCGCGAAATCGCACACACGGACCTTTAGGAAGCGACAAGAAGGAGAGTCATGAAGGGCACCTCACTCCTCAACAAGAACACCCGTCTGGTGGTGATCGGCGCCACCGGCCGCGAGGCCTCTCAGGTGGTACGCGAGTCCGAGGCACTGTTCCCCGGCATCATTCTGGCCGGTGTGACCCCGGGCAAGGGCGGCACCACCATCGAGCCGAACGTTCCCATCTTCAACACCATCGAAGAGGCGGTGGCGGAACATGGCGCAATCGATACCGCGCTGATCTACGTTCCGCCCGCATCGGTGAAGGACGCCGCGCTGGAGGCCATCGCCGCCGGGTTGAAGACCGTGTTCGTGATTACCGAGCACACCCCGATCCGCGATGCCGCGTTCATCTACCGGGTGGCCACCGAGAACGGTGTCCGCGTGGTGGGCGGCACCAGTCTGGGCTGCTTTGTTCCGGCCGTGGGGCGCATCGCGGCCATCGGCGGCAAGGCCCCCGAAGGCGCCCTGGCCGACGGCGGCCTGGTGGTGATTTCCAAGTCCGGCGGCCTGACCGTGACCACCGCCGAGATGCTCAAGCGCCGTGGCCACGGTGTGCTGATGGCGATGGGTATGGGCGGCGACATCATCGCCGGCACCATCTACTCCGACCTGATGGAAGAGCTTCAGGCCAACCCGGACTGCACCGGCCTGGTCATGCTGGGTGAAGTGGGCGGCACCTACGAGGAGCAGGCTGCCGAGGCCATTCAGGCGGGAAAATTCACCAAGCCGGTGGCGGCGTTCATCGGTGGCGAATTTCAGGAAGAGCAGGAAGGCGTGGCCTTCGGGCACGCGGGTGCGGTGGTGGAGCGCGGCAAGGGCAAGGCTTCGGACAAGAAGCGTTTGCTGGCGGCTGCCGGGCCCAACGTGCGCGTGGCCCGCTACTACCACGATCTTCCGGACTGCATCGAGGAACTGGGCGTGAAGCCGAATCTCGATAACCCGGCCTCCCGCGAGGTTCCGGCCAAGTACGCGACCATTTAACGTCCTTTCGACCCCAGGCGCATCACCGCCAGGTTTTTGAACTGGAGTACATACCATGTCGAAACAACCCGATATCATCTATACCATCGTTGACGAAGCGCCGGAGCTCGCCAGCGGTTCCTTCCTGCCCATCATCCAGGGCTTCGCCAAGGTGGCGGGCATCAACGTGGGCACCAAGGACATCTCCCTGTCCGGCCGCGTGATCGCCGCCTTCCCGGAGAACCTGACCCCGGCGCAGCGCCAGTCCGATGATCTGGCCGAACTGGGCGAGATCGTGAAGACCCCGGAAGCCAACGTCATCAAGCTGCCGAACATCTCCGCCTCCATTCCCCAGTTGGTCGGCACCATCAAGGAACTGCAGTCTCAGGGCTATACCATTCCGGATTTCCCGGAAGATCCGAAGACCGACGCGGAGAAGGATATCCGTGCCCGCTACGCCGGTATTCTGGGCAGTGCCGTGAACCCGGTGCTGCGCGAGGGCAACTCCGACCGTCGTCCGCCGGCGGCCGTGAAGGCCTATGCCAAGAAGAACCCGCACTCCATGGGCACCTGGAGCAAGGACTCCAAGACCCACGTGGCCACCATGAATTCCGGTGACTTCCGCTCCAACGAGCAGGCCACCACCATCACCGCGGCCCAGGCGGGCAAAGCCAAAATCGAGTTCATCGATGGTTCGGGCAAGGCCACCGTCCTCAAGGGCGATGCGGCCGTGCAGGCGGATGCAGTGGTGTCCGCCACCTACATGAGCAAGAAGGCCCTGCGCACCTTCCTGGCGGAGCAGATTGCGGATGCCAAGGCCAAGGGTGTGTTGTTCTCCCTGCACATGAAGGCCACCATGATGAAGGTCTCCGACCCGATCATCTTCGGCCACTGCGTCTCCACCTACTACAAAGACGTGTTCGAGAAGCACGCCGCCACCTTCGCCGAGCTCGGTATCAACCCGAACAACGGCTTCGGCGACGTGGAGGCCAAGATTGCCTCCCTGCCCGCCGCCAAGAAGGCGGAGATCGAGGCCGACATCCAGGCGGTGTACGCCAAGCAGCCACCCCAGTACATGGTGGACTCCGATCGCGGCATCACCAACCTGCACGTGCCCAGCGACGTGATCATCGACGCCTCCATGCCGGCGCTGATCCGTGGTGGCGGCAAGGGGTGGGGCCCGGACGGCAAGGAAGGCGACACCAAATGCGTGATCCCCGATCACTGCTACTCGGGGGTGTATCAGGAGACCATTCAGGACTGTATCAAGAACGGTGCGTTGGATCCGTCCACCATCGGCAGCATCCCCAACGTGGGCCTGATGGCGCAGAAGGCGGAGGAGTACGGCTCCCACCCGACCACCTTCGAAGCCCCCGCTGACGGCACCATCCGCGTGACCGCCGCCAACGGCGACACCCTGTTCGAGCATCAGGTGGGCCAGGGCGACATCTGGCGCATGAGCCAGGCCAAGGACGCCCCGATCCGCGACTGGGTGAAGCTGGCCGTGAACCGGGCCCGCGCCACCGGCGCTCCCGCCGTGTTCTGGCTGGATGCCGACCGCGCCCACGATGCCCAGTTGATCTCCAAGGTGAAGACTTACCTGAAGGACCACGACACCAGCGGCCTGACCATCGAGATCATGGCCCCGGTGGAGGCCACCCGGTACTCCCTGGCGCGGATGCGCAAGGGCGAGGACACCATCTCCGTCACCGGTAACGTGCTGCGTGACTACCTGACCGACCTGTTCCCGATCCTGGAGCTGGGCACCAGCGCCAAGATGCTGTCCATCGTTCCACTGATGAACGGTGGCGGCCTGTTCGAGACCGGCGCCGGCGGTTCCGCTCCGAAGCACGTGCAGCAGTTCCAGAAGGAAGGCCACCTGCGTTGGGACTCGCTGGGCGAGTTCGCCGCGCTGGCCGCCTCGCTGGAGCACTTGGGCAACGTGAAGAACAACGCCCGTGCCAAGGTGCTGGGCGATGCCCTGGACGCCGCCACCGGCAAGCTGCTGGACAACAACAAGTCGCCCCTGCGCCGGGTCGGCCAGTTGGACAACAAGGGCAGCCACTACTACCTGGCCACCTACTGGGCCGAGGCCCTGGCGGCCCAGAGTGCGGACAAGGAACTGCAGAAGCACTTCGCGCCCATCGCCGCGGAACTGGCGTCGAACGAGAAGAAGATCGTGGCCGAACTGGATGCCATTCAGGGCAGCCCGGTGGACCTGGGCGGTTACTACCACCCGGATCCGGCCAAGGTGGCCGCTGCCCAGCGTTCCAGCGCAACGCTGAATGCGATCATCGACAAGATCTGATCGCGGATCGACGTGACCTGAGGATTAAGAGGGGTATAAACCCCATGGGATGATTCACCTGCATTAAAGGGGTGTGCTTTCTCCGCGAGGAGGGGGGCACCCCTTTCTTGCGGAAGCGGTGGCGGGGCCACCCCGAGAGGACTGGAGGAGAGAATGTCGGACGTGCTTTGGAAAACCGGTGTTGCCGGTCAGATTGACGGCAAGACCGTCGTGCGTGGCTATCCGCTGCAGGAGCTGATTGGCAACGTCAGTTTTGCCGAGTCCATCTATCTGGTGCTGAAGGGGGAACTGCCCTCCGCGCCGGAAGCCAAGATGATGAACGCCATGCTCACCGCGTGCATCGATCACGGCATCGCCCCGCCCAGCGTGGTGGCCGCGCGCACCGTGTTCTCGGGCGGAAACTCGCTGAATTCCGCCGTGGCTGCCGGTGCCCTGACCCTGGGCGACTTTCACGGCGGCGCCATCGAGCAGTGCATGAAGCTGTTCGAAGAACTGATCGACGATTCCGTCACCGACATGAAGCAGCTTGCCAAGGACAAGGTGGCCGAGATGCGGGCCGCAAAGCGCCGCTTTCCGGGCTTTGGCCACAAGCTGTACAAGCGCGACCCGCGCACCGTGCGCATGCTGGAGTTGGCCAAGGAATACGGATTCGGCGGCAACTACATCAACTTTGCGGTGGCGGTGCAGGATTCACTGGAGGAAACCATGGGGCGTGACATGCCCCTGAATGTGGACGGCGCCATCGCCGCCATCCTGTGCGACATGGGCTTCGACTGGAAGGTCGGAAAAGGGTTCTTCATTATCGCCCGCATCCCCGGTGTGGTGGCCCACATCGTCGAGGAGTGGTCGCGCGAGAAACCGTTCCGCCGCCTGCCGGAAGGGGCATATGCCTACGACGGGGCCGCCCTGCGGCGCGTTCCGGGCGCCTAGCCGCCTCACGTTTTATCAGAGGGATTTAAACAATGCTCATCGATATCAACGACGTAAAAAAACTGTATGCGCGCCTGGATGCGGTGCACGCCGCCGCCCGCAAGCGCACCGGCAAGCCGCTCACCGCCGCCGAGAAGATTCTGTTCTCGCACATGGATGATGCTGACAGCTGCGGCATTTCCCGCGGCAAGGACGACGTGTGGCTGCGCCCGGACCGGGTGGCCATGCAGGACGCCACCGCGCAGATGGCGATCCTCCAGTTCATGACCGCCGGCATGCCCAAGGCCGCCGTGCCGTCCACGGTGCACTGCGATCACCTGATCCAGGCCTACAAGGGTTCCCAGCAGGATCTTCTGGTGGCCGAGGACACCAACAAGGAGGTCTACGACTTCCTGCGTTCGGCGGCCCAGCGCTACGGCATGGGTTTCTGGAAACCGGGCAGCGGCATCATCCACCAGGTGGTGCTGGAGAACTATGCGGTTCCGGGCATGATGATGATCGGTACCGATTCCCACACCCCCAACGCGGGCGGCATGGGCATGATCGCCATCGGCGTGGGTGGTGCGGATGCCGTGGACGTGATGACCGGCCAGGCACTTTCCACCCGCATGCCGAAGCTGGTGGGCATCAAGCTGACCGGCGAACTGTCCGGCTGGACCTCGGCCAAGGACGTGATTCTGCGGGTGGCCCAGATCATGACCGTGAAGGGCGGCACCGGAAAGATCGTCGAATACTTCGGCCCCGGCGCCCGTTCCATCTCGGCCACCGGCAAGGGCACCATCACCAACATGGGTGCCGAGATCGGCGCCACCACCAGCCTGTTCGGCTATGACGAGTCCATGGCCCGCTACCTGCGCGCCACCGAGCGCGGCGCAGTGGCCGACCTGTGCGACCAGTACGCCAGCTACCTGACCGCCGATCCGGAAGTGGAAGCCAACCCGGAGCAGTTCTACGATGAGGTCATCGAGATCAACCTGTCGGAGCTGGAGCCGCACGTGGTGGGGCCGCACACCCCGGACCTGGCGCGCAAGATCTCCGATCTGGCCGCCGAGACCGACCGCGAGGGATACCCGGAGGCGTTGACCGCCGCCCTCATCGGCTCCTGCACCAACTCCTCCTACGAGGATCTGACCCGTGCCGTGGACGTGGCCCGTCAGGCCGCCGCCAAGGGGCTGAAGGCCAAGGCGTCGTTCATGATCAGCCCGGGTTCCGAGCGGGTTCAGGAGACCATCATCCGGGACGGCATCCTGGAAGGGTTCGAGCAGGTGGGCGGCATCGTGCTGTCCAACTCCTGCGGCCCCTGCATCGGCCAGTGGAAGCGGGACGACATCAAGAAGGGGGATGCCAACAGCATCATCACTTCGTTCAACCGCAATTTCCGCGCCCGCAACGACTCCAACCCGGAGACCCGCGGCTTCATCGCCAGCCCGGAGATCGTGGTGGCCATGGGTCTGGCCGGCTCGCTGAAGTTCAACCCGCTGACCGACAGCCTGACCGCCGCCGACGGCACCAAGTTCAAGCTGGAAGCCCCCAAGGGCACCGAGTTGCCCGCTGGCGGCTTTGCGTCCAAGGATGCGGGTTACCTGGCGCCCATCGACAACGCCCCTCCGGTGCAGGTGGACCCGAACAGCGACCGCATTGCGCTGCTGGATCCGTTCCCCAAGCTGGACCCGAAGGCCGACTATCAGGACATGCCAGTGCTGGTGAAGGCGCTGGGCAAGTGCACCACCGACCACGTGTCTCCGGCCGGTCCGTGGCTGAAGTACCGGGGGCACCTGGATAATATCAGCGGCAACATGTACATCGGCGCCACCAACGCCTTCACCCAGGAAGCGGGCAAGGGCACCAACGTGCTGACCGGCGAAAAAGGCTTGGACTACAACCTGGTGGCCCGTGACTACAAGGCCAAGGGCATCGGCTGGGTGGTGATCGCGGACGAGAATTACGGGGAGGGTTCCTCCCGTGAGCACGCCGCCATGGAGCCGCGCCACCTGAACGGCCGCGCGGTGATCGCCCGCTCGTTTGCGCGCATCGCCGAGGCGAACCTCAAGAAGCAGGGTATTCTGCCGCTGACCTTCGCCAACGCCGCCGACTACGACAAGGTGAAGGAGGATGACCGCATCACCCTCACCGGTCTGGACTCCATCGCCCCCGGCAAGCCGGTGACCATGGAGATCAAACACGCCGACGGTTCCGTGGATACCGCCACCCTGAATCACTCCCTGAACGACACCCACATCGGGTGGTTCCAGGCCGGTTCCGCGCTGAACAAGATCCGCGAGGAGCAGAACGCGTAAGCGTTCCGTCTCCACGGCTCGCAAAACAAAGGTCCCCCGGTCCGCCACAGGCCGGGGGACCTTTGTTTTTTGCGCGGCGCCATGCTGCCGGGTATGATCGGACGTGCGAGGGTGCGGGAGATATCTCAGGGGGAAGAATCGATGGACAAAAAACCATTTCTGACCGACGTGAAAACCTTGCGGGAACGCGCCCGCATGCACATTGAGCAGGGGGCCGTCACCGACAGTTACGGTGCCGACCGCCAGGTGGTCGTCCGTCTGCTCAACGAGGCCCTGGCCACCGAGATCGTCTGCGTGCTGCGCTACCGGCGGCACCACTTCATGGCGGCGGGCATCAACGCCCAGAGCGTGGCCGCCGAGTTCCTGCTGCACGCCAACGAGGAGCAGGCACACGCGGACCAGATCGCCGCGCGCATCGTGCAACTGGGGGGAGAACCGGATTTCTCGCCGGAAGGCCTGCTGGCCCGCAGCCACGCGGAATACGTGGAGGGGAATTCCCTCACCGACATGATCCGCGAGGACCTGGTGGCGGAGCGGGTGGCCATCGACAGCTACCGGGAGATGATCAACTACCTCGGGAACGGTGATTCCACCACCCGGCGCATGCTGGAAGGGATCCTCGCCATGGAGGAGGAGCACGCCGACGACCTGGCAAGCCTGCTGGCGGAGATGGGGGGCTAGGGTAAGGTCCAGATCTGTTCTATGACCCTCGTCATATCCCTCCCGCCGCCGCGATCTGGTATCATTCTCCCCGCATTTACAAAAACTTGTTTGTAACGCCCGGCGGCCGGGATGGGTGGCCTCGGGTTGAAATATCGGAATCGCCATGCAATCAACACCCATGAACCGCGCCAAGGCCATCGTGCTGGTGGCAGCGGGCACCATCGGCGGGGGTACCGCCGGGATACCGGTCTGGCAGTCGGTGGTTCAGGCCGCTTCCCTCGGATTTCTGATCTCGCTGGCGCTGGTCTACGGCCAGTTCCGCATTCAGGCCAAGGGCATTCAGGGACGCGGCAGCTGGGAACGCACCAAGTGGCTCACCTTGGCGGGCGTGGTGTGGGGCGGTATTATCGGCTGGCTCACCAGCAGCGGGATTCTCGCCTTCGAATACGGCGTCAAGAGCGTCACCCACGGCTCCCACTATCCGCGCAACAACACCTTCGGCCTGCTGGTGGAGGGGGTGTCCCCGGAAATTCTGCCCACCATCTGTACCGGCGTGTTCGTGAGCGTGGCCCTGGGGCTGGCCTTCAGCCTGCTCAAGGAAGAGGACGCCATGTGGTTCCTGCTGCCGTGGTGCGTGCCGCTGGGGTGGTGGACCGGCGCCGAGTCACTGGCCATCGGGCAGGCATTGGGGTACCTGAATTGGGAGTTCATCGGTCCCGCCCAGACCCAGGGCATGCGCTTCGGAATTCCGTGGGTGGAATTCATGGTCATTTCCCGCTGGGCATTTATGAAGTCGGATGGTTCCCTGAACGCCCTGCGCGCCCGCATCAAGGCCGAAGATGACGCCAAATGGGCTGCCGCCGCAGCCGGTTCCGGTGGCACTTCCTCCACATCCTGATGAAGCGGAACACCATGCGTGTGCTGATTACCGCGGTGGCGGTGGCCCTGTCCGTGGCCACCCTGGGGGCGGGTGGTTGCCGGGAGGAGAGTCCGGCCATGAAAAAAGCCAACCTGGGGCGGGCGTTCACCGAGCGCGGCGATACCGAACGCGCCATCCGCACCCTGAACGAGGCCATCCGGCTGGATCCTGAACTGGTCATGTCCTACGAACTGCTGGGCGAAGCCCAACTGGCGGCGGGCAACCACGAGGAGGCCATCAAGAGCTTCCGCGAAACCGTGCGCCGCGATCCGGTACGAGACACCGCCCATACCTCCCTTGGCTGCCTGCTACTGGCCACCGGCGGTGATCTGAACGAGGCCGAAACGGCCCTGGACGCGGCCATGCAGGTAAACCAGGCCGACAGCCGTTCCCTGGCTTGCATGGGCGCCCTGCGTCTGGAGCAGCGCGACATGACGCAGGCGGTGGCGATGAGCGAAAAGGCCATCTCCCTCAACCCGCAAAGCGTGCAGGCGCGGCTTAATCTGGGGCTGGCATTTATGGAAATGGGGCGCACCGAGGAGGCACGCACCCAGGTGGAGCAGGTCATCTCCCTGGCACGGGATAACGAGGCCGTGAAATCACAGGCCCGGATGCTGCTCGATGTGCTGTCCCACCCGTCCGTGCAGGGAGGCCCTGCGGACCCCTCCGGCTAGCCGGTCACTCGTTGGCAACACGCTCGCACAGGGCATCCAGATACCCGGCGCGGTCGCCAAACGGGCCTTCCCAGAACATGCGGTAGTTCTCCAGCCACTCCGCCGCTTCCGACAGCGGATTGGCCTTGAGACTGCAACGATGCACCCGGCCCTGGACGCGGCGCTGCATCAGACCGCATTCCTCCAGCACCTTCAGGTGCTTGGTGACGGCGGGCAGGCTCATGTTGAGCGGCGCGGCAAGCTCCCCCACGGAGCACTCGCCGGCCATCAGGCGGGCCAGGATCACACGGCGCGGCGGAGCCGACAGGGCGTGAAACAGGCGATTCAGTGTTTGGTTTCGTTCGACCATAGCGGGACTAAATGTAGCCGTTTCCCGCCACCTGTCAAATCAACGGGTTAAAGGTTACGTGTTGCACAATTTCAAACAGATGCCCAATCCCTGCCGAATGGCGTAAACTGGTGGGCATGACCGCACCGCTTACCGCCCTGAAGGCGGCCCTTAGTGAAATTCATGCCCTTGAAGGCGCTTCCCACCTGCTGGTGTGGGACCAGCACACCCACATGCCGCCGGGCGGGGAGGGTGCCCGGGGCGGACATCTGGCCGCGCTGAAAAATGTCATTCACCAGCGGGCCACCTCGCCGGAGCTGGGGCGCCTTCTGGAGGCGGCCGAGCGGCACCTGCCGGAACTGGACCCGGACGGGGACGATTCCTGCCTGATCCGCGTGGCGCGGCGCGATTTTGAGCGTCAAACCCGCATCCCGTCCGATTACGTGGGGCGCTTTGCCGAGCACTCCGCCGATGGCTTTGCCGCATGGTCTAGGGCACGAGAGGCCAATGATTTTCAACTGGTGCGGCCGTTCCTGGAGCGCACGGTGGACCTGAGCCGGGAGTATTCCGGGTTTTTTCCGGCGGCCCACGTGGCGGACCCGCTGATCGACCATTCCGATCCCGGCTGGACGGTGGCCACCATTACCCCGCTGTTTTCCGCCTTGCGTGAAGGGCTGGTGCCGCTGGTGGCGGCCATCGGTGAGCGCCCGCAACCGGAGTGCGGTTTTCTGTTTGGGGACTTTCCGGAACGGCAGCAGATGGCGCTCAGTCTGAAGTTGGCCGAGCGCATCGGCTACGACACCGCCCGTGGCCGTCTGGACCTGTCCCTGCACCCGTTTTCCATCAGTTTTGCCGTGGACGACGTGCGCATCACCACGCGGGTAAAGACCGACGACCTGACCGAGTGCCTGTTTTCCACCCTGCACGAGGCCGGGCACGGCATGTACGAGCAGGGAATCGGTGCGGCGCTGGACGGCACGCCGCTGGCCTCGGGCGCCTCCTCCGGTGTGCATGAAAGCCAGTCCCGCCTGTGGGAGAATCTGGTGGGCCGCTCCCGCCCCTTCTGGGATTTTGCCTGGGACGAACTGACCACCGCCTTTCCGGCCCAGTTGTCGGGCGTGGGCGCGGATGAATTCCACCGGGCCATCAACCGCGTGCAGCCGTCCCTGATCCGCACCGATGCCGACGAGGTGACCTACAACCTGCACGTGATGATGCGCTTTGACCTGGAAATCGCCCTGCTGGATGGCAGCTTGAAGGTGTCCGATCTGCCCCGGGCGTGGGCGGAGCGCATCCAGTCCGACCTGGGGGTGAGTCCCACCGGCGACGCCGACGGCGCGCTTCAGGACGTGCACTGGTTTTGCGATCACGTGGGCGGGGCGTTCCAGGGATACACCCTGGGCAACCTGATGAGCGCCCAGTTTTTTGCGGCGGCACAGGCGGCCCATCCGAACCTGGCGGAGCGGATCGCTGAGGGCGATTTTGCCCCGCTGCTTGGTTGGCTGCGTGAACACCTGCACCGGCACGGCCGCAAGTTCGACGATCATCGCCTGATCCGGGATGCCACCGGCGGCGACCTGGCGGTCACCCCGTTTCTGGACTACCTGCGCGCCAAATACACCCCGCTGTATGGGCTTTCCGGCGCATGAAACAAAACCGTCCCGACTGCTGGGTGCTGACCGACGGCCGTGCCAGCATGCGCAACCAGTGCCTGGGGTTGGCCGAGGCGCTGGGCATGGAGGCCATCCACAAACGGGCTGATCCCAAGGGGCTGCACCGCATCCTGCCACCGGGTCTGTGGCCGCCATCGCTGGCCACCCAGGGAAAAAACGGGGACGTGCTCGCCCCGCCGTGGCCGCGTCTGCTGATCGCCTGCGGCCAGAACACGGTGCACCTGTCCATTGCCGTGCGCCGCGCCAGCCGGGGGCAGACGTTCACCGTGCAACTGGAGTCCCCCGGCGTTTCGCCACGTCATTTCGATCTGGTGGTGCCCCCCCTGCACGACGGGCTTACCGGGCGCAACGTGGTGCCCACCACCGGCACCATGCACCGGGTGACCGAATCCCGCCTGGCCGAGGCACGGATTCATTTCGCCCCAAATTACGCCACGTTGCCCAGGCCGCTGGTGGGCGTGCTGGTGGGGGGCGACAGCCGCCGTTTCAAACTGACCGAAGCGGTTGCCAAGGCGCTGGCGGCGGGACTGAAAACGATGGTGGCGGCTGGGGCGGGGCTGCTGATTACCACCTCCCGCCGCACCGGCCCGAAGGCCGAGGCCATTCTGCGCGCCGCCTTCGGGCCCGATGACCCCGTAGCGTTCTGGGACGGGGAGGGTGAAAATCCCTACTACGGCTATCTGGCCCTGGCTGACATGCTGGTGGTCACCTGCGACTCGGTGATGATGCTGTGTGAGGCCGTGGCCACCGGCAAACCAGTGCAGATGGTGACCCTGGAGGGGGGCGGCGGAAAATTCGCCCGCTTCCATCAGGCCCTGATGGAGCATGGCGCGGTGCGGCCGTTTGACGGCACCCTGGCCGGATGGAAATATGCCCCGATAAACGACGTTTTACGGGTTGCCGCAGAGGTGCGCACCCGGCTAGAATCGCGAGGTCTTGTGGCTTCCGGTTAAACCCGGAACGCGTCCGGCCGGGCAGGGGGCACACCTTCAAGCAAAGGGGCGAATCGATGGCGTACATGAATCTGGATGTGCTGAAAAACGCCGAACGGGTGACCGATCCGTTCGACTTCGTGGTGGCCCCCGGTTTCTTGAACCCTGAATACGCCGAGGAGATCTACCGGGATTTTCCGGCCATTGACCGGGGCGGCAGCTTTCCGGTCAGCGAACTGGACTATGGTCCCGCCTTTGCCCGGCTTCTGGACGAGGTGCAGGGACCTGAATTCTGGGCCGTGATGTCGGAAATCTACGGCATCGACCTGTTCAAGTACCCGCAAATGATCACCGTGCGCGGGCGTTGCGTAAAGAAAGACGGGCGCATCCACCCGGATACCGAAACCAAGATCGTCACCTGCCTGATCTACCTGAACAAGCCCGGATGGCAGAGCCCCGACGGACGTCTGCGCATGCTGCGCAGCGCCACCGACCTGGAGGATTACGTGGCCGAGGCGCCGCCGGAATTCGGCACCCTGCTCACCTTCCGCCGGGCGGACAATTCCTATCACGGCCACACCCCGTTTGAGGGGGAGCGGCGCTCGATCCAGATCAACTGGGTGGTCAGCCAGGAGGTGGTGGACAAGGAACTGTCCCGGCACCGCATGTCGGCGCGCCTGAAAAAACTGGTTCCGTTCGCGTAATCCGCCGCCGGATCCGGCGGTTCGCGGTACAATTTCCTGCCGGGAAGCTTAATGTCAGGCGCCGGGAAGCGCCGATAAGGGCTTCAGGGAGAGGGAAATGCGAAAAGCCAAGATCATCTGCACCATCGGGCCCGCCTCTGCGTCGGAGGAGGCCATCACCCAACTGATACGCGCCGGCATGGACGTGGCGCGCCTCAATTTTTCCCACGGGGACCATGCTTCGCACCGCGAGGTGATCGAGCGGGTGCGCCAGGTGGCGGAAAAGGAGGGCAGGCCGGTGGCCATTCTGCAGGATCTGCAGGGCCCCAAGATCCGCATCAGCCGGTTTGCCAATGGCCCGGTAACGGTGCACCGGGGCGGCACCTTCACCATTACCACCCGTGACGTGCCGGGGGATGAAACCATCGTCTCCACCCCGTACAAAAGCATGCCGCACGACGTGAAGCAGGGCGACCACGTGCTGCTGCACGACGGCCTGATCCGCATGCAGGTGGAACAGACCACCGATACGGACACGGTTTGCACCGTGGTGGACGGCGGCCAGTTGTACGACCGCAGCGGCATAACCCTTCCGGGGGTGCGCATCAGCGAGCCGTCGCTGACCGACAAGGACCGCGACGACCTGGAGTTCGGCCTTGCAATGGGAGTGGATTTTGTGGCCCTGTCCTTCGTGCGCGAGGCGGACGACCTGAACGGCATTCGCGCCGCCATGGGGGATCATCAGGTGCCGGTGGTGGCCAAGCTGGAAACCACCCAGGCCCTGGATCATCTGGCCGAGATCGTGGCCCGCTCCGATGCCATCATGGTGGCGCGGGGCGACCTGGGCGCGCAGATTTCCGCCGCACGGGTGCCGGTGGTGCAGAAGCACATCATCGAAACCTGCCACAACGCGGGCATCCCGGTGATTACCGCCACCCAGATGCTGGAATCCATGAGCAGCAACCCGATGCCCACCCGCGCCGAGGCGTCGGACGTGGCCAACGCGGTGTTCGACGGCTCCGACGCAGTGATGCTCAGCGTGGAAACCGCCTTCGGGGACTATCCGATCAAAAGCTGCGAGACCATGGCCGACATCATTCGCGAGGCGGAAAAAAGCGATTATTTCCGCCTCGGGGAGCCGGCGGCGGTGGAGGGCGAGCTATCCGGCGCCCAGAGCATCTGCCGTGCGGCCTGGTATCTGGCCGAGCGGGGCAATGCGCGGGTGATGGTGGCGTTTACCACCACCGGCCTGACCGCCCGGCTGCTGGCCAAGTACCGCCCCTCCGCGCCGATCGTGGCGTTTACGCCATTTCCCCACGTCATGCGCCAGTTGGCCCTGTTGTGGGGGGTCATTCCCATGCAGATGGACTTCCAGCAGGAGCCGGAGAAGGCGGTGGCCGAAATGGCCGTGCGCCTGACCGCCTGCGGCATGCTCGGCTCCGGCGACCGGGCGGTGGTGACCGCCGGATCGTCGTTGCAGGAGGGCGGCACCAATCTGGTGCGGCTGTACACCCACCCCTGATTGTGGGGAAAGGCCCCCTGCCCCGCCATCAAGGTGGCCTCCACTCCCAGGACCTTCCATTCCGCGCCGGACCCTTGGGACTTGTCTCCGGTCTCCAATCAGGCCATCATCGGCCTGAGCCGCTCTGAGGTGGGGCGGCGCCAATCCGGGGGAGTTTCCATGCCCATCCACGCCCACGCCGCTTCCGCCGCCAGACAGCAACTCGCCCCCTTCGACTACGAGCCGGCCCCTCTTGGCCCACACGATGTTGAAGTAACCATCACCCACTGCGGCATCTGCCACAGCGATGTACATCTGGTGGACAACGACTGGGGCGTGTCGTCCTATCCGCTGGTGCCGGGGCACGAGATCGTCGGTACGGTTTCCGCCGCCGGGGAACGGGTCACCCACCTGCAAAACGGGCAGCGTGTGGGCATCGGCTGGCAGCGCGGCGCCTGCCTCACCTGCCGCTACTGCACCACCGGCCGGGAGCCCCTGTGCAAGGACAATCAGGCCACCTGTGCCGGGCATTACGGCGGGTTTGCCGACCGCATCCGGGTCGACTCGCGCTTTGCCTTTCCGATTCCCGATCGCCTGGCTTCGGAAAATGCCGCGCCCCTGCTGTGCGGCGGGATCACCGTCTATTCGCCGTTGCGGGACTTTGGCGTCACGCCGGACATGCGGGTGGGGGTGGTGGGGGTAGGCGGGTTGGGGCACCTGGCCCTGCAGTACGCGCGCGCCTGGGGGTGCGAGGTGACCGCATTTTCGCACAGCCCGGACAAGGAGCAGGCCGCACTCGCCTTTGGCGCCCACCGGTTTGTGACCTCCACCGACGCCGGGGCGGTGCGCCGCGCCGGAGGGCTGGATTTCATCCTGTCCACGGTCAGCGCCGATCTGGACTGGAATGCCTATCTGGATGCCCTGGCCCCCGGCGGAACCCTGTGCGTGGTGGGGGTGCCGCAGTCCGCAATCTCCGTGCCGGCCTTTGCACTCATCGGGGGACAGAAGCGCGTGGTTGGAAGCCCCATTGGCGGACGGGCCGCGATCATGGAAATGTTGGACTTTTCCGCCCGGCACGGTATTGTTGCAACCACCGAAGCGGTGCCGTTTTCCGAGGTGAACCCGGCGCTTGAAAAGGTGCGCAACAACACCGTTCGTTACCGGATGGTGCTCACCGGTTGAGAAAATGACATCGAACGATGGCAAGGGGTCGTGGGCGGTGGTGTTCACCAGCCGCCTCAAGGCCAATGCAGACGGGTATGCGGCGGCGGCCCGACGCATGGTGGAACTGGCCCGCGCGCAGCCCGGCTTTGTTGGCGTGGAAAGCGCGCGCGGCGAAGACGGGGTTGGAATTACCGTCTCCTGGTGGGAAACCCGGGAGGCCATTGCCCGGTGGCGTGATCACCCTGAGCATGTGGCGGTGCGGGCGCGCGCGGGGGAATGGTACGAATCCTGGCAGGTCCGGGTATTGAAAATGGAGGATGGAAATGGGGTTCCGCGTTAACGAGATCGATCACCTGGTGCTGACGGTGACCGACATTGAGGCCACCCACCGGTTTTATTCCCGTGCCCTGGGCATGAAATTGATCACCTTTGGCGACAACCGCACCGCGCTTGTTTTCGGTAGGCGCAAGATCAATCTGCACGAGATGGGCAGTTCCTTCTCGCCCCATGCCAACACCCCGACCCCGGGTTCCGGAGACATGTGCCTGCTCACCCCTTCCTCCATTGACGAGGTGGTGGCGCACCTCAATGAGATGGGGATCCCCATTGAGGCGGGCCCGGTCACCCGTGCCGGGGCCACCGGCCCGATCCGCTCCGTCTACGTGCGCGACCCGGACGGCAACCTGGTGGAAATCGGTCATCCGGAATAGCTTGCCCGGGCGTGGAAATCAGGGCGGGGACGGGCGCACGGCGTCCAGGTCGAACAGGTACATCCGGCCGGACCTGTGCACGGCGTATCCGGCGTCGCCCATCTCTTCCAGCCCGTCCAGCCAGTTCAGGTAGTGTTTCCCAAGGCGGCGCTGGGCCGGAAGATCGGATTGCGCCATGGCCGCTACGGAATCCCTTCTGCGCATTCCGAGGCCTGTCACCTCCCACAGCACGTACCGCACCCCCTCGCCGCGCAGGAAATCTAGGGTCGGGCGCATGCCGCCTTCGGGGGGAAACGGCAACCACGGGTGCGAAACCCGGCTTGGCTGCGACGCTACCCACACCGGATTGCGGGCGTGATCGAGCAGAAACGGTACCGACATCACCACAACTATCGGCGCGCCGGGAGCGGTTTTTTCCTGCATGTCCCGCACCATTTTCCGGCTTGCGGGGCTGAGCGCCCCTTGGCTGTATTTAACGTCATATACGGGGTGGACCCGGTGGGCCACTTGGGTGCCGTATTCTGCAGCCAATTCGATGCGCCATGCCAGCGATCGCTCCGGGAACACCCCGGCGGCAAGGATTACCGTCACCGCCGCCAGCATGTGCTCGGCACGCGGCGCGAGGGTGCCTTCGCGCATCAGCAGCCCCAGCAGCGCAAGCGCCACCACCGGTGCGGTCATGACAAACGGGGCGGAATAGCGCACCGCATGGGGCGGGTCAAACACCAGCCAGTTGGTCAGATAGGCCAGGGTGACGGAAAGCCCGCACAGGGTCAAGCCAGCCAGCGCCCCGCGCGTTTCCTCCGGGCGGGATTTCAGCAATACCACAGCGGCCACTCCCGCGGCCAGCCCGAGGGCCGCCAGCACCAGATCGCTCAACGGGGCGACGCCCCACGCTAGGGCCTCCGGCGAGGCGATCAGTCGCAGGGTCCCAGGCAGCGCCAGATAGGAGGCACCCTCCGCAGCGCCTCTTCCTCCCAGCGCCACCAGGTATTTTGGAATTACCGGAAGCGCCCACGGAAGCAGCCCCGCGATGCCCAGTCCGGCGGGAAGCAGTCCCAGGCGCACCGCGGATGGCCGGTCCCGCGAAAAACGGAACACAACCAGGAACCACAGGGCGCAAAATAGCGTTGAAAAGCCCGCCTGGGTCAGCTTAAGGGCCGGGAGGACCGCCAGGAACAGCGACGCTGGAATCAGCGCCCTGACGCGGAGAGGCCCCGATGTGGTGGTGAATGCATACTGGATCGCCAGGGTGGCGCCCAGAATCATCACCGTGGACGAGTACACGGAGGAGGTGTTGACGATCACCGGATTGACCGCCAGCACCGAAAACGTGGCGGCGGGCGCCAGCCATCCCTTGCCACCGCAGGCGCGCACCAGTTCCGCCGCCAGCAGCATGACCACCATCAGGCAGAACACCGAATCGAACCCGCTCAGAAATTCAGTGGGCCAGAACAGCAGGGTGGCGGCGTGGAACAGGGACTGGGTGCCGAGGCTGTCGATCCCCAGCAGTTCGAAGCGGTCGCCACCCAGGGTGCCGGTCTCCAGCAGCCGGTAGGCGCGGTCGAAATAGGTGTGGAGGTCGTCGTGAAGGTTGAACGTCTTCGACGGCAGCAGAGTGGCGGCAAAGTAAAGTGTGGTCACCAGCGTCAGCACGCCGGGCAGTATGGTTTCGATCCAGGTGCCTCCCGGACGAAGGGGGGAGGATCGCCACACCCGCAAGCTAGGAGCGGCGTGGACAGCGGCCAGCACCAGCCCCACCACCAACGTGGCCCACAACACCGGCGGACGGGCCAGGGCGGCGGCGTTCAGAACGCCGCCCGCTACGCCCAGCGCCGCGATTCCCAATGCCGCATGAAACGCGGGGCCCGGTTTTTCCAGTCCGCAGGCGCGGGAAACCGCTACCCCGTAGCCCCACACGGCACCCCCCAGGATTCCCAACCCCAGACACGCTAATAACAAATTCATCGTTCCGTTCCGCCCAGTGCGGCGGATGCCCTTCCAAAAAAACGGGTATAGTGGTGCCACCCGGTTGGTGCAGGGAAACGATAGCAGAATTGACACCGGTTTCGGATGTTCCATTGTGGGCCGGGAAGATGGCCGGGCAAGGGGAGGGAACGGCATCCCGCATGTACCGTTTTGTGCAAATGACACTGGACGCCCCGACCGATAAGGGGTGATGGAAACCCTCACCCCCGCCACGGATCGGCCCTGGGTGATCGCCCATCGGGGCGCATCGGCCGATTATCCGGAAAATACCCTTCCGGCGTTTGACGCCGCCGCCGCCCTGCCGTTGGATGCCATCGAGCTGGATTTGCAGCGCTCCAGGGACGGCGTGGCGGTGGTTTATCACGATCGGACATTAAGAAAGCTGGGCTTGCCGCGCAAACGGGTGGCCGGTCGTACCTGGGAGGCGTTGCGGCAACTGGACGCCGGGGCGCACTTTTCACCGCGTTTTGAGGGAACCCGCCTGACCACCCTGGATCAGGTGCTGGATCGCTATTCGGCACAGGTGCCGCTGATGCTCGAAATCAAGCGGCGCGGCGCGCCGCCATCGGTGGCGAACCATCAGGCCCTTGTCCGCACCATCCTCGACGGGGTGCGGGCGCGGGGAGTGGAAAACCGTGTGTTTTTGCTCTCCTTCTGGCCGGAACTGCTGGAATACGCCATGCACTGCGCCCCCGGCATCCGCTGCGTGTGGAACCTGGAGCACCCAGAACGCCCCTCCGTCGCTGTCGGGCGGCGGATCGAAGCCATGTTCGGGGTTTGCGTGAACCTGAAAACCGTCACCCGTGACTTTGCCGACTACATGCACGGCCTCAGCCGCCCCCTGCTATGCTGGGCAGTGAACACCTCCGCCGACCTGAAACGGGCACGGGAAATCGGTGTGGATGGACTGATCAGCGACCGGCCGGAATGGCTGTGCGGGCAACTGAACCGGGTGGAGACCGCCTGATGGAGCGCGATTTCGGTCAACTGGAAAGCGGACCCTTCGACCTGCTGGTGATCGGTGGCGGCATCTACGGGGCGTGGATTGCCCAGGATGCGGCCCTGCGTGGCCTTTCGGTGGCGCTGGTGGAGGCGAACGACTGGGGTTCCGGCACCAGCCAGTCGTCATCCAAACTGCTGCACGGCGGGCTGCGCTATCTGGAGCATTTCAAGTTCGGTCTGGTGCAGCGGGCCCTGCGCGAACGGCGTCGGCTGGCCTGGCTGGCACCACACCGGGTCCACCCGCTGCGCTTTGCCATTCCCATGTACAAGGGAGATCGGGTCGGCAAGCTGAAGATGGAGGCCGGGCTGTGGCTTTACGACCGGCTTGCCGCCAGCCGCCAGCCGGTGCCGCCCCATCGCATGTTCAGCCGCAAACAGACGCTGGAGACCTGGCCGTTTCTGTTCCCGGAGGGGGTGCGCGGCGGCTTTACCTATGGCGATTGTGGTACCGATGATGCCCGCTTCACCCTGGAGGTGGTGGCGGGTGCCATGGCGGCGGGAGCGGTGTGCGTGAACCACGCCCGCGCCGTTGAACTGACCCGCGAGGCGGGCAGAATCGGCGGGGCGGAGGTGGAGGATGTTCTCACCGGCGACAGCGTGCGTATCCGTGCGCGGGTAACGGTGAACGCGGCGGGGCCTTGGGGCAGCCGCATTGGAGGCCTGCCCGACACCGCCCGCGATCTGGTGCGGCTGGTGAAGGGAGTGCACCTGGTGCTTCCCGCCCTGCCCACCGAGGATGCGTTTTTGCTCACCGCGCGGCGGGACGGGCGGGTGTTTTTCATCATCCCCTGGTACGGACGCAGTCTGGTGGGCACCACCGACACCGACTGGCCCGGCCCCGCCGAACGCGTGGACGTGACCGATGCGGACGTGGAGTACCTTCTTTCCGAGTGCGCCCGTGTGCTGGGGGATCGGGCGTGGAGCGCCGCTGACATTGTGGGCCGCTTTGCCGGCGTGCGCACCCTGATCAACGCCCCGGACGCCTCCCCCACCGACGTGACCCGGGAATGGTCATTGGAGGCCCCGGAAGCGGGCCTGCTGATGCCTATCGGTGGAAAATTCACCTCCTCCCGCGCCGAGGCCGCCATGACGGTGGAGGCTGCCTGTGGTCTGCTCGATCGCTCCCACGGGCCGTGCCCCACCCGGCGTCGGCCGTTTCCGTGGGCGCCGAACCTGGACAGCTTTGACGCGTGGCGGGAATCTGCCGCCGCCACCGGGGCGGCGCGGGGGCTGGACCCGGAAACGGCGCGGCTTTCCACCCGCCGTCTGGGAACTACCGTCACCCAACTGCACGAGCGGCTGAAATCCGTTCCCCAGTTGGCAGCTCGCATTCACCCGGAGGTGCCCATGTGCCTGGGGGAGGCGGTGCATGCGGTGCATCACGAGATGGCTCTTTCGTTGGATGACGTCCTGCGGAGGCGCGTGCCGCTGGCCATTCTGGCGCGGCTGGGGTCCGATCAGGTCACCGCCGTGGCCTACGCCCTGGCGGGGGCGCTGGGGTGGAACACCGAACAGGCCGAGGCCAAGGCCCGGGACTGGATGAAGGGGGGGCTCTGATGGCGCTCGCCGTGGCGCTGGATCTGGGCAGCACCAGCCTCAAGTGCGCCCGTTTGGACCGCAGGGGTCACCTGCACACCATCGCCGCCGAACCGGCCCCGCCAGTGTTCGGCCAGCGCCTGGTGCGTGAGGCGGATGCCGAGGAGTTTTTTGAAATCGCCGAGCGCCTGCTGGCCCGTGCCGCAGCCGAATGCCCCGGCGCGCCGCTGGGGATCGCCAGCCAGCGTTCATCGTTTCTGCTGTGGCGCGCCCGTGGTGGGGAACCGGTTACGCCGATCATCAGCTGGCAGGATCGCAGCGCCGAAAAATGGTGCCGGGAGCACGCGGAGCGGGCCCCGGAGATCATCCGCCGCACCGGGCTGGTGCTGTCACCCCACTATGCGGGCCCCAAGCTGGCCAACATTTTGCTCAAAAATCCGGAGTTCCGCACCGGGCTGGAAACCGGAGAATTGCGTTTCGGCACCCTGGAAAGCTGGTTGATCTATCGACTGACCGGCGGCCGGGTGCACCGCACCGACCCCTCCATGGCCGCGCGCACGGCCATGGTCGATCTGGATTCCGGCGGCTGGTGCGACGAACTGCTGTCGGTCTATGGCGTGCCCCGGCGGGCCCTGCCGGCCATTGGCCCCACCGAAGGAAACGACATCCCGCTTTCCAACGGCCTGACCGTCACTGCCACCATCAGCGATCAGGCCGCGGGCGCCTTGGCGGTGCTCGCGCCGGACGGCAGTGAGGCGCTGGTCAATTTGGGCACCGGCGGCTTTGTGTTGCGGCTCACCCCCACCCGGGCGGCGGCGCCCACCGGCTACCTGCTGGGACCCGCCCTGGGCGACGGGGTGTGGCATTACGCAATGGAGGGCACCATCAACGCCATTGGACCGTTTGTGGATGGCTTCGGCAAGGGGCCGACCCGGTTGCCGCCCATCGACCCGGCACCGGGGGCCTTTTGCCTGCCGGACAGCGCCGGGGTGGGCGCGCCCCACTGGAAAGCGGGGATCGGCCCGGAATTTTCCCCGCAGGCCCGCCGCCTGATGGGTCCGGACCTGCGTCGGGTGGCGCTGGAGGGGGTGATCTTTCGTGTGGTGGAGATTCTGCACGGGCTGGCCTCGCTGGGCCCCCTGCGGGGCATCCGGCTGGCCGGGGGCATGTCCAACGACCCGTTCGTGTCCGCTGCGCTGGCTTCGGCCTCCGGCCTTCCGGTCCACCTGTTGGAGGAGACCGAGGCCACCCTGTTGGGAGCCGCGCGGCTGGCCGCCGGTTTGCCCCCGTTTGCCGCCCCCTCCGGTGCCGAGGCCGCCCCCGAGGGGCCCTGGCTGGAGGAAAAATACCGCCGCTGGAAGGCCTGGTCCGGCTCCCTGCTCCGATGAAACAGACCTACCGTTTGTTTATCCGCCTGGAGCACCCGCAACGCATCCGGGTCGGCCGGTTGGGAACGTTCGATTTTGCGGCCGGGTTGTATGTCTATACCGGCAGCGCCCGAGGCGGAATCGGCTCCCGCGTGCTGCGGCACATGGGGCTTTCCGCCCGGCCCCGCAGGGTGCGCTGGCACATTGATTACCTGCTGACCGCACCCGGCTGCCGGGTGGAGCGGGTGGATCTGCACGAGGGGATCGAATGCGCCATTAACCGCGCGGGTGGAGGCTCATCCCCGGTGCCTGGCTTCGGCGCCAGCGATTGCACCGCCGGGTGTGGCAGTCATCTGCGGTTTTTGGGGCCGTAACAGCCGGGAAATCAGCGCGACATGCACCCTTGCAGCGCCTTGCGCCAGCCGCTGCGTAGCTCGGGGCTCAGGCGGTGAAACGCGTGCACGGTGTCGATCAGGCAGTCGATCCAGATTGGAAACAGTTCATGCCGGGTCCATATCTGCGCTTCACACAGGTCCATTTTTTCCGACATGGAACACGCATTCAGGGCCCCGCTGGCACACAGCATGGTGGTGGTGATGCACTTGCGCGCGCTGAACACGAACTCAAAATCCTGCAACTTGGACCGCATGCTGGCAAACTCCGGGTGAGCCGCACATAACGCGGTGGACAGCTTGGCCAGAAACTTCGGATCGTCCAGGCACTTCTGGAGGATCGGGGTGATTTCGGTTAGCCTGAATTCGGAGATCGCCTGCTTCATCGGATTCTTATCGGTAAATAGGCATATTGTCTGCACGATATTTATCAAAATCGAAATGGTGCAAGCGTGCTGGTGTTTGTGTATGGCACCCTCAAGCGGGGCCGCTCCAACCACCGCCTGATGCGCGGTGCGCGCCTGCTGGGAACCCACGTGACCGACCCGCGGTTCACCCTGATTGATCTGGGCGGCTACCCCGGCGCGGTGGAGGGCGGCGAAACCGCCGTGCATGGCGAGGTATACCGCATTTCCACGCCGTTGCTGGCGCGTCTGGACCGGCTGGAGGACGTGCCGGTGGAATACACCCGCCAGCCCATTGCCTCCCCTTGGGGGCCAGCATGGATGTATCTGTACGGGGGCCGGCGGCGCGGGCGGGTGGTGCCATCCGGCATGTGGCCGCGGACCGGCTGATTTTACGCGTGTGTACAGTTGAACCGATACGCCCCGCTTCGCTAGGGTACCCCCCGTCACGTTACAAGACCGTGTGTCTTGGGTTTGCCGCGCTTTGGTAGGGTGCGGCAGCAATTCTCATTGCCCTCCGGCGGCCGTCGGACGGGTTTGTAAAATAAGGGGTAGACCCATGCAAGAGTGGATGATTGTGCTTGCCGTTCTGTCCGGCGTTCTGGTTACCGTTGGCTACATGGTTACCCGTGCCCTGAGCATGGAGACCGGTGGTTACGGTGCTGGCGGTTACGGCAAGCTCGGCGAGGGCGACCGTCAGGCCAAGTGGCTGGCTGAACAGCAGAACAAATAGCCCCACGTCCGGGAAAATTCCCGGAACCGCATATAAACCGTCAGGCCCCACCGGGCCTGGCGGTTTTTTTGGTTTTGAAGGGGCAACCGGCCACGCGGAGAGCAAAATGCAGAAGCTGCGGGGAGGGGGAGAAAACCTGTTGCATGTGGCATGCATTCAGGCGGAAACTCTGGCTGTTTCCAAGGCGAGGCTTCGCTTGGGGGAAACGCTTGGCAAAGGCGGATTACGAGGAGGTGGGTGATGAATCGGTTTTGTGTGGCGACGGCGGTGGGCGTCCTGATGGGACTGTCCGGGGGCACATTCGCCCTGGCGGGGGAGCCGGATGCGGAACGGCAGGCGGTGATTCTGGAAATGGTGACCGGCGTGTGCGGCATGTGCCACGGCGCCGACCTGAGCGGCGGCCTGGGTCCGGCGCTCACCCCGGAAGCCCTGAAGGGCAAGGACGCCGCCGCCGTGGCGGAAATCATCCTGAACGGCCGGCCGGACACGCCCATGGCCCCGTTTGCGGGGGTGCTCAATACCGACGACGCCGCCTGGCTGGCCCGGAAGCTGAAAAGCGGGATCGGGCACTGACGGAAGGGGCCTTAAAGGGGCCTACCGGGAGTCGAAGCGCTCCCGGTAGCGCCCGTAATACCATTTCATGACAAATGGCGGCAGCAGGGTGGTCAGGGCGATGACCATCACCATTCCGGCGTAAACCTCGTTGGAAAAAATATCGCTTTCCAGCCCGAGTTCGGCAAAGATCAGCCCCACTTCGCCACGGGGAATCATGGCCATGCCGATGGCGATGCGCGCATGCCACGGTTCGTTGATCGCGAACACCCCCGCGTATTTGCCCGCCACCGCCGCCACAAACAGCAGGGCCGAAAAGGTCCAGATAAAGCCGGAGCCCCAATCGATGTCGCGCAGGTTGAGGGACAGGCCGACCATTACGAAAAAGATCGGCGAAAACAGATGAATGATCGGCTTCATCTGCTCTTCGATGCGTTCTGAAAACACCTCGTCGGTCCTGAACGCGGCCCCGAACGGGAAGAAAAACCGCCGCGACAGGGCGATTCCGGCGGCAAACCCGCCCAGCAGTTCCGGGGCACCCACCCAGTGGGCCAGCCACGCGAAAAACAGCACCAGCGAAATGATGGTGGTGGGAATCAGCCCCGGCGTTTGCGTCACCGCGTCGAAGTGGCGGATCACCAGCGACATCAACTTGGCGATCAGCGGCGCCAGGGCAAAGAAGATGGCAATGAACACCAGCACCTTGCCGGTGTTGACGAAGCTGATGCCGCCACCGGTGGCAAATTCATACAGCAGCGCCAGCAGCACCACCCCCATCACGTCGTCCAGCACCGCCGCCCCGAGCACGATCTGCCCTTCGGGCGACTTGTGTCGCTTCAGGTCCGACAGCACCCGGATGGTGATGCCGATGCTGGTGGCGGTGAGGGTGCCGCCAACAAACAGGGAGACCAGCAGCGACAGGCCAAAGCCCCAGTAGCAAAGGGCAAATCCCAGCGCAAATGGAAACACGAACCCGCCCATGGCCACGGTAATGGCCTTGCGCCCGGCCTGAATCAACCGTTTGGCATCGGTTTCCAGCCCCACTTCGAACAGCAGCAGGATAATGCCGATCTCGGCGAGAAGCTGGATGGCCTGGCTGGGTTGGATCCACCCCAGCAGGCTGGGGCCCAGCAGCACCCCGGCGAACAGTTCACCAATAACGGATGGCGCCCGCAGACGGGTGGCGACCTCGGCGAAGACCCTGGCGGTCAGCAGGATAATCAGCAGGGCGAGAATCTGGGTGTGAAGGTCCGGCATGGATTGCTGGATCGACAGGATCCCTCCGGGCATAGGGTGCAAACACCCTGACTATAAGTACATTCACATTCACCCCGCAAGTGCGGTGCGGCGTTGGGGGTGGTTCCGGCACACGATTCCCGGGGTATTGTGGCGCGGGGGGCGTTTTTCGCCATGGCGCACGTGGCGCATGTGGTGTTTTTCGCCTCGGGGAATTAAAAAAGGAACGTAAAACCAATGGGTTATGAATGGCCGGTCCGGGCGCCCTGGCGGCTCCCGGTGGGGCCATTCGTAACACTTCATACCGCAAATGGCGAAGCTAAACCGTTGGCTCCGGCCACACCAACGGCATAACCCGTTGGAAAACGGATGTTTTTTGCCGTTTGTGGAGGGGCGGCATCCGGTTATCCGGTGGCGAAGCAGGAAATTTGACACCGAACGGTTAACCATTTGGGATGTAATGGAAAAAACGAGGCGGGTGGGGGAGGGGGGTGCGAAATGATTCACGGTGAAATTAACGGTTCCGGCGTTCAGAAGCGACTGAAAATGCGGAAAAAAATGCCGTTTGTGGGGGTGTTTCGCAGGGGTGATTTAGCGGTTTCACGGTGGTGGTGAAACGGAATATCAATGGGTTCTGAAGGCCGGTAGCACGATTTGGGTATTTCCAAGGGGGTTTTTGGGGAGGATTTGCAGAACCCATTGAAACGATACGAAAAAATGGGCCTTATGGATGGGCCGCAACGGTGCAATGGAAATTGCATAACCGATTGGTTTTATTGGCGTAAAATGCAATGTGGCAATGGATTGCACGGTGCCGGGGCGGGAACGCGCCGCCTGGTGGATGCGGGGAGGGGGGCGCGGAGGGGGAATTCATTTAATGTTACGGAAAATTAAATGAATTCGGGCGGCGCGGGTTTGGCCACCCGCCACCGCATCGGGGGGGCGGGAATGAGTTTTTTTATTCTTTTTATTCAAATGGTTGGGCGGGTTTCAGGGGGAAGCCGCCCGCCTCGCTCCCCGCCCGGCGGAGCGGGGATCACCAGACGCGGGGGCCAGGCCGTCCGCCGCCAAATGGCGTCCAACGGGGCGGGTCCGCCCGTAGCGGGAGGCTAAATTACCGGAGCGTTAACGGTTAAAACGCCCGATTGTTTCCATTCGATCACACATCCGCCCGGTGCCGGGGCAGGCGGCTTCCATTCCTATAGGACTCCGTGGCTCACGGATGCCATGGGGGTGTGCGGGGTGGATGGTGATGCGAAAGGCATTTGCGGTATGCTGAGGGCGTTTGGTGGGGGGTGGATGGAGGTGAGGATGGAAGGGCCGGAGCAGAAAGGGGGGAGCGGGGGGGAGCAGGATCGCCGTCCGCTGACCAAGAAGGAATTTCGGGAACTATCCCCGAGTGCGGCGGTGGTGCTGGCGGCACGGTGCGCGATGCGGGTGCTGCCGCTGGTGTGGGATCGCGAGTTGTTTGCGGCCGGCGATGGCTGGGACACACACGTCCGGGCCATTGAAGCCGCGACACTGGTGGCGGCGTGGGGGCCGTTAAGGATTATCGCCTACGCCGCCAAAGCCGACGCCGCCAAAGCCGACGCCAGAGCCGACGCCGCCGACGCCG